>ERZ773049.1820-NODE-1820-length-12061-cov-20.542479_pt1 | contig 12061 bp, 9 predicted proteins | sample MGYA00580633_ERZ773049 | MGnify/ENA primary metagenome ERZ773049 (study PRJEB29015, sample SAMEA2737991) | human oral metagenome | biome: human oral; feature: human-associated habitat; material: dental | place: China | collected 2066 ... | reverse complement strand
GTGGCGCACGTCGGTAACGGTTTGGTCGTTGGTCAGGGCGTGGATGGTGGTCATCACGCCTTTGACAATGCCTAATTTGTCGCTCAACACTTTGGCCACCGGCGCAAGGCAGTTGGTGGTGCAGGAAGCATTGGAAATCACGGTCATGTCGTCGGTAATCACATCATCGTTCACACCGTAAACAACGGTGGCATCGACGTCTGCTTCGCCGGGAGCGGAAATCAGCACTTTTTTCGCACCGCTTTCCAAATGCACGTTGGCTTTGGATTTGCTGGTAAACGCGCCTGTACATTCCATCACCAAATCCACTCCCAAATCCTTCCACGGCAGCTCGGCCGGGTTGCGGGTGGAGAAAAACGGGATTTTGTTGCCGTTGATGATGAGGTGGGTTGCGTCGTGGGAAACGTCTGCGTTAAAGCGGCCGTGCACGGTGTCGAACTTGGTCAGGTGCGCGTTGGTTTCGAGGCTGCCGCTGGCATTGACGGCCACGATTTCCAGTTGGTCTTGAAGATTGTAGTCATAAATGGCGCGCAACACTTGGCGGCCGATGCGTCCGTAGCCGTTAATGGCAACTTTGATGCCCATGAGAGAATCCTTGTTTTATCGGGTTTGTGAAAAAAGAAACGGCACGGATTATAGCAAATTGTAGTTTGATGTAGTTGGAATTTTGAAGGTAAAAAAATGCCGCCTATCGGAATAGGCGGCCAAACACATTACGGGGAAAACGTCTTACTCACTTACTTGCTAGAAAAGCAAATATCTATCAGACGGGTGCATAGTAAACAAAGCCGATTCGGCAATGTGCAAAATAAGACAAACGGCGATATTTTTCAGACAAGCGGTAATTTGAGCCTTATTTTACGGGAATTGCGGCTTTCAGACGGCCTTCCGGCCCTGCGTAATCCGTTCCAATCCGGCCAAATCGGTTTGGGTTTCGATTTCCGTCCAGCCTGCGGCCGCGAGTATCTGCCGTACGGCCGCCCCCTGATTCCAGCCGTGCTCCATAATCAGGCGGCCTCCGGGTTTCAGGTATTCCGCACCATGTGCCGCCAGTTCGCGGATGCAGCTTAGGCCGTCTGAAAAATCGGTGAGCGCGTTTGCAGGCTCGAAGCGCAAGTCGCCTTGTTGCAAATGGCCGTCGTCCGCTTCGATGTAGGGCGGATTGGAAACCAGCAGGTCGAAACTGTGTTTTTCAGACGGCCTGTCGATGTCGAACCACGAACCGCAGGCACAAGATACGTCGGCTCCATTGTCCGCCGCGTTTTGCCGTGCCACTGCCAGCGCGGCCGGACTGATGTCGCTGGCGAGTACGGAGGCATCCGGGCGTTCGCAGGCCAGTGTTACGGCCACTGCGCCGCTGCCTGTACCCAAATCCCATACGCGCCCTTGCGGCGGCAGGTGTTGCAGTGCCGCTTCCACCAGATGCTCGGTTTCGGGGCGGGGAATCAGGGTCGCAGGCGTGGTGCGGAAACGGCGGCCGTAAAACTCGCGCCAGCCGAGGATGTAGGCCATGGGTTCGCCGTTCAGGCGGCGTTGCTGCATGGACTGCAAATCGGCGGTTTGCCCTTCGTCCAGCGTTTCGCCGTCGCGGGTAATCAGTTGGGCCCGCGTCCAGCCGGTAACGGCCTGCAGGAGCATGCGGGCTTCGGTTTTGGGCAGCGGGGTGTTTTGCAGGAAGGTTTTGGGCTGCACGGCACAATCTTTCGGCGGAATGTTTTCAGACGGCCTCTTGCCAGTTTGCTATCCGTTCGCGGATTTGCTCCGCGCTCAGGCCGAGTTTGTCCAGCAGCAGGGCGGGATCGCCGTGGTCGGTTACGGTGTCGGGGATGCCGATGGGCAATACGGGTTTGATGACGCCGTGTTGCGCCAAGCATTCCAATACCGCGCCGCCCGCGCCGCCGCATATGCTGTTTTCTTCGATGCAGACGATGCGGTCGTGCGTTTGCGCAAGTTCGAGTATCAGGGTTTCGTCCAGCGGTTTGACAAAGCGCATGTCGGCCACGGTGGCGTTCAGGCTTTCGGCTGCCTGCATGGCGGGTTGCACCATACTGCCGAAAGCCAAGATGGCGGTTTTCTGCCCTTGGCGGCGGATGACGCCTTTGCCGACGGGGACGGTTTCCAGGCCGTCTGAAACGGCCGCGCCGCAGCCCGTGCCGCGCGGGTAGCGCACGGCGGCCGGTTGGTCGAGTTGGTAACAGGTGGACAGCAGCAAGCGGCATTCGTTTTCGTCGCTGGGGGCGGCGATGACCATATTGGGCACGCAGCGCAGGAAGCTCAAATCATATGCGCCCGCGTGGGTGGGGCCGTCTGCGCCGACTATGCCCGCACGGTCGATGGCGAACAGGACGGGCAGGCTTTGCAGGGCGACATCGTGGATGAGCTGGTCGTAGGCGCGCTGCAGGAAGGTGGAGTAGATGGCGACGACGGGTTTGATGCCTTCGCAAGCCAGTCCGGCGGCAAAGGTTACGGCGTGTTGTTCGGCGATGCCGACATCGAAGTAGCGGTCGGGGAAGCGTTGTTCGAATTCCACCAGCCCGCTGCCTTCGCGCATGGCGGGGGTGATGGCGGCCAGCCTGTGGTCGGCCTCGGCCTGATCGCACAGCCATTGGCCGAAGATTTGGGTGTAGGTGGGACGGGCCGGGGCGGGAGTTTCAGACGGCCTGTCGCTTTGGGCGGGGGCTTTGCCGATGGCGTGGTATTTGACAGGGTCGTTTTCCGCCAGTTTGTAGCCCTGCCCTTTTTTGGTGATGACGTGCAGCAGCTTGGGGCCGGGTTTGCGGCGCAGTTCGTTCAGCGTTTCGACCAGCTGGACGACGTTGTGGCCATCGGCGGGGCCGGTGTAGGCAAAGCCGAAATTTTCAAACAGCGACAGGGATTGTTTGATGTGGTTGCCCTCGTTGGCCAGCGTTTTGATTTTGTGTTCGACCTTTTGCGCGATTTCGAGCGCGCCGGGCAGTTTGTCCAATACTTTTTCCGACTGCGCCTTGATGGTGCTGAGCAGGCCGTGCATATCGCGCATCACGTTGCGGGCGAGATATTTGGGCAGCGCACCGACATTGGGCGAAATGGACATTTCGTTGTCGTTCAAAATCACGAGCAAATCCACGTCCTGCATATCGCCCGCGCAGTTTAAGGCTTCAAAGGCCTGACCCGCCGTCATCGCGCCGTCGCCGATAACGGCCACACTGCGGTTGGCACGCCCCGCCAGTTTGTCGGCCACGGCCATGCCCAAAGCCGCGCCGATGGATGTGGACGAGTGCCCCACGCCGAAATCGTCGTATTCCGACTCGCCGCGTTTCGGGAAGCCGGCCAGTCCGCCGTATTGGCGCATCGTGTCCATGCGGTTTTTACGGCCGGTCAGGATTTTGTGCGGATAGCTTTGATGGCCGACATCCCACACCAGATGGTCTTCCGGCGTGTTGTAGACATAATGCAGGGCGACGGCGAGTTCGACCGCGCCCAGGTTGCTGGCGAAATGGCCGCCGGTGGCCGATACCGATTTGAGCAGGAAGGCGCGCAGTTCGGCACACAGTTGCGGCAGTTCGGCCTTATCCAGCAGGCGCAGGTCTCGCGGCAGGTTGACTGTATCTAGCAAGGGGGATTGGCTCATGGTTTGTCTTTTCTTTGGTGGAGGCCGTCTGAAAGTGGGTTTTCAGACGGCCTGATTGGCAGTGCGGGCGGATTATAGCAAGAGACGGCGCATATTGTGGCAGTTATCACCGCGCCCAATCGTGATGCGCCATAAAAGAAGGATAGCAAAATGAAAGCCTTGCGGCCGACAAGGCATACGGATACGGCCGTCTGAAAACACTATCGGGTTTTCAGACGGCCTTTTTGCCATTTAACCTATCCGCTTGAACGGCGGCAGATTGGCAAGCAGCTGTTTGCCGTAGCGTTGGGTTTGGATACGGTTATCGAGGATGGTCACGCGGCCGTAGTCGTTTTCGGTGCGGATAAGGCGGCCTACGGCTTGGATGAGCTTGATGCCCGCTTCGGGCACGGTTACTTCGATAAAGGGATTGCCGCCGCGCTTTTCTATCCAGCGGTTTTGCGTTTTTTCAATCGGATTGTCGGGCATGGAAAACGGCAGTTTGACGATAATCACGTGCACGCAGGCCTCGCCCGGCAGGTCGAGCCCTTCGGCAAAGCTGTCGAGGCCGAAGATAATGCTGGCGCGCCCTTCGGCCAAAGCCTTCGCGTGTTTTTCCAGCAGGGCGGCCTTCGGGATTTCACCCTGTATCAGCAGCAGCGGCAGATATTCTTCGGGCAGCCGCATGGCGACTTCGTTCATCTGTTTGCGCGAAGTGAACAACACCAGCGTGCCGACGGCTTCGTCGGCGGCAATCAGTTTCGGCAGCCATTCGGCCACGGCCTCGGTGTGCGCTTCGGGCTGCTTCGGGCTGGCGGTCAGCGGCGGGATGTAAAGTTCGCCCTGTTTGGCGAAATCAAACGGGCTTTCCAACGCCAGTGTGGTGGTGTCGGGCAGCCAAACCAGGCCGGACTGGCGCAGCAGGAGGTCGAAATTGCCGAGCGCGCGCAGGGTGGCGGAGGTCAGCACCGCGCCCGCCGCCCGCCGCCACAGGCCGCCGGCCAGTTGTGCGGCGCCGGAAATCGGGCTGGCATTGAAAACGTAGTCGTTTTTGTCGCCCACGCGCCGCTCTATCCATTTGGCCAGCGGGGCTTCGTCTTCCGGCGGGGCGGTGTCGAACAAATCCCATACGGCCGAAATCTGTTCGGCGCGGGCGACAAAAATGCCGAATTCGGTGGTTACCCGGTCGATAAGCGGGCCGTCGCTGTCTTTTTCCCGGCGGGCGGCCGACAGGGCGTCGTTGAGGCGGTATATCTGCTTCAACAGGGCGCGGGCGGAGGCGGCGGTGTTGGCGGTCAGGAGGGCGAGGTCTTCCGGCGTTTTGCCGTCTTCCCACAACCAAACGGGGTCGTTGCCGCCGTCGGCCAAATCCAGCGCGGGTTCGCTGCCGAGGTGGAACTGCCATTCCGACAGGCTTTCCAGCAGCGAGGCGGCGGCTTCGTCGGCGAGGTTTCCGGCTTCGGTTTTATCGGTCAGGCCGACGATTCTGTTGATGACGGGCGGCAGCTTTTCCAACGTCCACATGGCCTGGTTGAGCGAGTGTTCGGCGGCAAAGCGGCTGACGGCCTTTTTCGGCAGGTGGTGCGCCTCGTCTATGCAGTAAAAGCTGTTTTCCGGCGCGGGCAGGATGACGCCGCCGCCCATGCCGATATCGGCCAGCAGCAGGTCGTGGTTTGCCACGACGACATCCACGGTGTCCAAAGTATCGCGCGCGAGGTAAAACGGGCATTCGGCGCGGTTGGGGCAGGCGTTTTTCAAACAGCCGTGGCGGTCGTTGGTCACTTGCTGCCATAAAGGGTCGGGGATGCTTTCGGGCCAGGTGTCGCGGTCGCCGTTGAAGCGGCGGGCGGCAAATTCGTCGGCCATGCGGCGCAGGGTGTCCAAGTCGGACGCGCTCGGTTTGCTGTCCCACAACACGCTCGGCGGGCTGTCGAATCCGGCCAGCGAACCTTGGGCGTGGGTTTGCGTGAGTTGGTAGAGTTTGTAGGGGCAAAGATAACGGCCGCGCCCTTTGGCCAGCGCGAAAGTCAGCTCCAAACCGCTTTTTTCCACCAGAAACGGCAGGTCGCGGTTTACCAGCTGCTCTTGCAGGGCGACGGTGGCACTGGAAACAATCAGCCGTTTGTCGCGCGTTTGCGCCATGATGCCGCCCGCCAGCAGATAGGAAAGCGATTTGCCCACGCCGGTCGGCCCTTCGATGACGGCGATGCTCTCGCCCTCGCGCTTGGGCGGTTCTTCGCCTTCGATGCGGGGTTTGCTGCGGGAAAAGGCGTTGGCCACCGCCGCAATCATCTCGCGCTGGGCGGCGCGGGGACGGAATTGCGGCAGGTTTTCGGAAATGGCGCGGTAGTGGTCGCGGATGGCGTTTTTTTCTAAATCGGTCAGCATGTCGGGATAAGGGGCCGTCTGAAAAGGGTTTGGCGGCATGAGTCGGAATCGCGCCTGTTAGGGTGCGGGGGCGGCGGCATTTTACCACCGGCGGGGCGGAGGCCGTCTGAAAGGCGGAACGGGTTTTCAGACGGCCCGCCGTTTGTTTTCCGTATCGGGACGGGTTGGGCGGATATTTGGATGGCGTGTGCGGACGGGCATTGGTTTTTATTGCAGGAGGGCCGGCCCTGCCGTTTCAGACGGCCTTAATGTGCGGGTTCAGTTCAAACGGCTTTGCCCGGCCATTTCCCGCTCCCATTCGAGGCGGTACTTCATCAGCTCGTCATAGCCGTCTATCATGTCGCTGCACTGCATTTGCGCGGCGGCATCGAGCAGGTCGGCCAGCACTTCGACGGGTTCGATTTCGAGGCCGTAGAGTTCGGAATCGAAATCCACGCCGAGCAATACGGCGTCCTGATCCATGCTCACCAGCCATTCGTGCAGGAAGAAATCCAGCGGCAGGGCTTCGAGTTGGTAGTCCGCCCATTCTTCGACCTTGCAGGCTTCGGCTTGGGCGCGGTCGTGCCAGACGCAGAATACGGGCACGGGTTCGCCGTCGTCTTCTTCATATTCGGTGGACGGGCATTCGGCGATGTCGCCTTCGTCCGACACCAGCGTGTAGAGCGTTTGGCTGCCGATGATGCTGCGGATAAAGCGGTTGTATTCTTCGTCTTCGGGCTGGGGGAACATGATGTGCTTCCGGTAAGGGTTGTAACGTGGCAAAGCGGTTTTTCAGACGGCCTTCCTAGCGGATTGAGGCCGTCTGAAAGGGTGCTGCGGATTATTCTTCCGCGTTTTCGGAATCTTCGAAATCGTGGTTTTCAGACGGCCTCAAACCTTCCGCCTCTTCCATCGCGGCTTTCAATTCCTTATACAGAGCGCGGAAGTTTTTCGGCGGTTTGCTTTGTTCTTTCTCTTTGCGCGTGTTGCGGATTAGGGTGCGGATGGCGGAAATGTCGGCCTGCGGATGGGCGGCGGCAAACTCGGTCAGCGCGGCATCGTCGGCAATCAGCCGTTCGCGCATCTGCTCGACGCGCTGCAAAAAGGCGTTGTGCGCGCGGTTTTCGCCTTTGAGTTTGGCCAGGAAAGCGCGTATCGGCGCGGGGTCGGTTTCGCGCATCAGGCGGCCGATGTATTGGTTTTGTCGTTTCAGCGCGCCGTTGGAAGTGATTTTCTTATAATCGCGCACGGCCTGCATCAAGTCTTCGGGCAGACCGATTTTTTTCAGCGTTTCGTCCGACAGGCGGGTCAGTTCCATGCCCAAATCCTGCAATTCGTCCATACGCTTTTTCATTTGGGTTTTGCTGACCCATTCTTCATTATTGCCGTTCATTTAGTATCGTCCGTTTTTTTCCTGTCGGGCGGCATTTTAACAGCAGGGGGTATTTTCGGCTAAAAAATGATGGCCGAAACGGGTACAATGCCGCCCACTTCAATTCAGGAAACCGCCATGTTCAACCACTCTCCGCAGGAATTGTCCGATTTGTGCGCCTTCGCGCTGTCTACCGCCAAACAGAAAGGCGCAACCGCCGCCGAAGCCGATTTGAGCGAATCGGTCGGCCAGAGCGTACAGGTGCGCCTGCAGGAAATCGAACAAATCGAACACCAGCAGGACAAATCGCTCGACATCACCGTTTACCTCGGCCAAAGCAAAGGCCGCGCCAGCACCGCCGATTTATCGTCCCGCGCCATCGAAGAAACGGTGCAGGCCGCACTGGACATCGCCCGCTACACGGCCGGCGACGATTGCGCGGGCTTGGCCGACGCGGAACTGATGGCCGCGGAATTCGGCGATTTGGACAAATACCACGAATGGGATTTGCCCTCCGCCGACGCGGTGGAACTCTCCCTGCGCTGCGAAGCCGCCGCCATGCAGGCCGACAGCCGCATCAAAAATTCTGAAGGCGCGGGCATCCAAACATCGCATTACCAATTTGTTTACGGCAACAGCCACGGCTTCCTGCAACACCAGCAGGGCACGCGCCACAGCGTGTCGTGCGCCGTGGTGGCCGAAGACGGCAACGGCGGTATGCAGCGCGATTATTGGTACGACCTGGCGCGCTCGGCCGACGAACTCGACAACATGGAAGTGGTCGGCCGCACCGCCGCCGAACGCACGGTCCGCCGCCTGAACGCGCGCAGCCTGCCCACCGGCAGCTATCCCGTGCTGTTCGACACCACCGTGTCCGCCGGCCTCATCGGCCACGTCGTCGGCGGCCTGTCGGGCGGTTCGCTCTACCGCCAAAGCAGCTTCCTGCTCGACAGCCTGGGCAAGCAAATCCTGCCCGAATTCCTCAGCCTGCGCGAAGAGCCGCACATCCCGCGCGCATGGTCCAGCACCTATTTCGACAGCGAAGGCGTGGCCACCCGCCCGCGCTTCGTGATTGAAAACGGCATCGTTCAGGGCTATTTCCTGTCGTCTTACAGCGCGCGCAAACTCGGCATGCAAACCACTGCCAACGCCGGCGGCGCACACAATCTGATTCTGAACGCCACCTGCGGCAGCCAGGCCGAACTGCTGCGCCAGATGGGGACGGGGCTGCTGGTTACCGAACTGATGGGACAGGGCGTGAACATGCTCACCGGCGACTATTCGCGCGGTGCGGCCGGATTTTGGGTGGAAAACGGCGTGATCCAATATTCGGTGGAAGAAATCACCGTGGCCGGACGTTTGCAGGATATGCTGCTCGGCATTGAAGGCGTGGCCGATGACGCGCTGCGCCGCTCGTCGCACAAAGTCGGCTCGATTTTAATCGGCAGCATGACCGTGGCGGGGCAGTAGGAAACATCAAACAACCGCACACACACTGAGGCCGTCTGGAAAACCGAAAAAGGATTTTTCAGACGGCCTTTATGTCGAAAAGGATATTCATCCGCTATATAATCCGCCCCATTCCGCCCGGCAGGGCATCCAAATAAAGGGAAACCGATGAAGTTTACTTACCGCCAAACCTTGCTTGCCGTCTTCCTGCTCGGCATCGTCTGCACGGGCGGCTCGTTTTTCGCCCAATATGTGATGGGGCTCAACCCCTGCCCGCTGTGTATTTTGCAGCGCGTGGCCGTCATGTCGGTGATGCTGGTGTCCGGCCTGTGCCTGCTGCTGCCCACGGCCAAACGCGGCGGCCGTATTTTTGCCGCCCTGCTGGTCAGCCTGCCAGCCTTGTGGGGACTGTATACCGCGTCTTACCAAATCTGGCTGCAAAGCCTGCCCGCCGGAGAGCAGCCGAGTTGCGGCGCACCGTGGACGTTCCGTCTGAAAGACTGGCCGCTGTTCGATTGGTGGCGTTTCGTGGTGGACGGCTTCGGCAACTGCGGCGTACGCGAATATGTGATGGGCGTACCGCTGCCGGTGTGGAGCCTGATGTTCTTCGGCAGCGTATTGCTGATCGTATGGGGAATGCTGTTCAAACTGCGCCGCAGTTAGCCTGACAATTGGAAAGGCCGTCTGAAAACCGTTTTCAGGGTTTCAGACGGCCTTTTGATTGCCTGAACAATCGGCCATGACTTTCATCGCACAACAAAAATATGCTTATGTACTGACAAAAAGCGGCATAAAACTACCTACCCCGCACGGCTTCCCGGGCAAAGTGTGTCGGGAAGCGGCGGCCGATAAAGCAAACTCCCGACGCGCATCGCCATAAATAAAATTATTTTATATTATTTATCAAATAAATACGTAACTTTTAACTTTGCCTAAAAAATTGGCACAAGGGTTGCTTGGAAATATTTGTCGGAGCACAGCGTTCCGGCCGTTTTGAACGGATGCATTAAGGCATCGCAAAAACAAATACATTACGGAAAACGAGAGCCCTAAAGACGGCAGGCCGTCTGAAGGCCGCTGTTGGCTCCGCTTGTGAATGCGGAGTATTTTGGGGGTTAGCCGCTGCATATTGTGGGAATGTGCGGCGGCAGTTTTTTATCTGAAAAACGCATCGGTTATATTAAAAGAAGCAGACGTTATTTAGCCGCTATCGGAAATTTTGTTACAGTCTGGAATTTCCTTTTCCCATATCGCCATAACGGACTCTATTCAAACCGGCATAGTTGCAGCCCGCCCTTTCCCGAATTTGAATGACAACGGATTCATATACATCGCCATAATTCGGCCGCACCCCAACCCAAAGAAAACGGTTCTTTGGAAGTGCAGGAAGGTCAAACGAATCGTTGCCGCACGGCCTGTGTTCGGGCTTTGCGGCCGGCCTTGAAATGCGTCATCCCCGATAGTCCGTCATCAACATACAAAATAATTTAATCATTTTATGCGCACACACCCATCCATTCGCATCAATCCGTGGCCGGTTATCGCGGCGGCGGCATTCATCCTGTTGATAACCATCGGCATGAGGATGTCTTTAGGCCTGTTCCTACGCCCCGTGGTGAACACGACCGATTTAAGCGTCGCACAATTCAGTCTGGTTATCGCAGTCTTCCAATTGATGTGGGGCGTGGCACAGCCGGCAACGGGGGCTTTGGCCGACCACTACGGCGCATGGAAAGTATTGGGCGGCGGCGCGCTGGTATTGGCCGCAGCCTGCTTCCTCACACCGCAACTGCCGACATTCTGGGGACTGATGTTCGCCGTCGGGCTGCTGCTTGCATTCGGCACGGGCGCGGGCGGTTTTTCGATTATTATGGGACAGGTGGCGGCCAAGCTGCCGCCCGCCGTTCGCGGATTGGCCTCCGGCGCGGTAAATGCCGGCGGCTCGGCAGGACAATTTCTCTTTGCACCTATGGTGCAAGGGCTGATGGTGCAACCCCACATCGGCTGGCAGGGAACGTTTTATGTATGGGGCGGATTGAGCCTGCTGATTCTGCCGGTTGCCTGGTGGCTGACACGCGGGGGCAACATGCCGCAGCAAGCCCAAACGGCCCAAACGCACGACGGCGGACTGAAACAGGCAGTCATACGGGCATTTGCCGACCGCAGTTATCTGTTGCTGCATTTGGGCTTTTTTACCTGCGGCTTTCACATTGCGTTTTTGGTGACCCATCTGCCGAACGAGATTTCACTGTGCGGCCTCCCGCCTACGGTGGCTTCGACTTCTTTGGCGGTCATCGGGCTGGCCAACATTGCGGGCTGCCTGTTCTCCGGCTGGTGTGTCGGCCGCTTTCCGAGCAAATATGTGCTGTTTTACCTGTATGCTTCGCGGGTTTTGATGGTGGCGGCATATCTGGCCGCCCCGAAAACAGACATGAATTTTTATATTTTTGCCGCCGGATTGGGCTTTACCTGGCTGGCAACGGTAGCTCCGACCGCGACGCTGACCGGCAAATTGTTTGGCACACGTTATCTGGCCACTTTGTTCGGCCTCACGATGCTGAGCCACCAAATCGGCGGTTTTCTCGGTTCGTATTTGGGCGGGCAGGTCGTTTCCATGTTCAACAGCTACGGCTGGATGTGGTATGCGGATATGCTGCTGGCGGGGGCGGCCGCTTTATTGAACCTGCCGATTAAAGAGCCGAAACCGGCAGAGCATGCCTGAAACAACAAAGGCCGTCTGAAACATTTTCAGACGGCCTTTTTTTATTTTCAATCAGGCTTTAAAGTTTACGCGTCGATATTTTGCGCAATCAGGGCGTTATTTTCGATGAAGGCGCGGCGCGGTTCGACTTCGTCGCCCATCAGGGTAACGAACACTTCGTCGGCGGCGATGGCGTCTTCGATGCGCACTTTCAACAGACGGCGCACCGCGGGATCCATCGTGGTTTCCCAAAGCTGTTCGGGGTTCATCTCGCCCAAACCTTTGTATCGCTGGATGGACATGCCTTTTTGGGCGTTTTGGAGCAGGATGTTCAGCGCGGTTTCAAAGCTGTCCACGTCGTACTCGTTCTCGCCTTTGTAAAGCTTGGCACCCTCGCCGACCAAGCCTTTGAGCGCGGCGGCGGTTTGAGTGAGGGTTTGGTAGGCTTTGCTGTTGAGGAACTTGGGTTCGATGTAGCTGACCATGACGTTGCCGTGCAGCTTGCGGGTGATTTTGATGAAGCGGTTACCTTCGTGTCCTTCGATGCGTTCGAGGGCGACTTCTTTTTCGTCGAGCAAACCGG
>ERZ773049.1810-NODE-1810-length-12083-cov-23.167027_pt1 | contig 12083 bp, 6 predicted proteins | sample MGYA00580633_ERZ773049 | MGnify/ENA primary metagenome ERZ773049 (study PRJEB29015, sample SAMEA2737991) | human oral metagenome | biome: human oral; feature: human-associated habitat; material: dental | place: China | collected 2066 ... | reverse complement strand
GGGAGTCGTGGAGCATGGCGTCCACGGCGACGGATTCCAGGCGCGCGTCCCAGGCTCCGCGGGCCTCAGCCGCGTGCGCATAGACCTCCGCGGCGGCGAAGCCCACATCGCGGCCGAAGGTGAGCACCAGGATGCGCACGGTGTTGTGGTCCTCGGCGGGGACCACCTGGGGGGCCTCATCGACGACGACGTCCAGTACGGTGCGCACCAGCGCCAAGGTTTGTTCCAAGGTGATGGTGCCGGTCAATGCGGCGGGTGCCACGTTGAAGATCCGTGAGGGCGTCGTAGCCATGCTCGGGGTCTCGACGGAGTCCACGAACATGGTCACGCCCAGTCGCGCCACAGATTCGATCTGTCGCCTGGGCACCTCGGGCAGTGTGCGGTACCACGGGTGCGCGGCGCTGATGCGATCAAGCGAGTGCTCGATGATCGTGTTCTGCGCCTGCCTCAGGGAAGCCACCGCAGGGGTGCTGAGCTCGTCCATACTGCGGATGGTACAGAGCGCTTTCAATGCAGGCAGGATTTCTCGCCCGGCGCTGGGCGCAGGTGCTCTTCCGGGGCCGAGGCCGATGGGTGCATCGGAGGTCTCGAACCGGAGGAACAGAGCGCCCGCGAGTCGATGACGACAACCCGTCTTCTCGGGCTCCGGCGAGTAGTGTTAGCTACGGCACGAGCACGCGGTGGTCCTCCCGCCGTAGCCCGGCCGATCCGGTTAGTGATCATCAGTGGCCAGTAGTGATGATGGACGGCGAACCCGCCGAGGCAGGAGCAAAGATGACGCCAGCCACCCGTACTGAGGAAGATCTTCTCGGGGCCCGTGAGGTCCCGCTCGAGGCCTACTGGGGCATCCATACGCTGCGGGCCACGGAGAACTACCGCATGTCCGCAACGGTCATCGGCGACGAGCCGGCCTTCGTGCGCGGCATGGTCCAGGTCAAGAAGGCGTCGGCCCTGGCCAACCGCGAGCTGGGCACTCTCACACCCGAGGTCGCCGACGCGATTGTGTGGGCGTGCGATCAGATCTTGGAAGCGGGCCGCTGCCTCGACCAGTTCCCGATCGACGTCTTCCAGGGCGGGGCGGGAACAAGCGTCAACATGAACACCAATGAGGTGGTGGCCAATCTCGCCCTGGAGCATCTGGGGTACGCCAAGGGTCGCTACGACGTCGTCCATCCCAATGACCACGTCAACAAGTCTCAGTCGACCAACGACGCCTATCCCACGGGCTTCCGCCTGGGCCTGTACGCGGCGGTCCAGAGCCTGGAGGCCGAGCTGTGCGAGCTTATCGATGCCTTCCTGGGCAAGTCCCGTCAATTCGCCGATGTGCTCAAGATGGGGCGCACGCAGCTCCAGGACGCCGTTCCCATGAGCCTGGGCCAGGAGTTCCAGGCGTTCGCCGTGCTTCTGGATGAGGAGGTCGAGCGTCTCATCCACAACTCGGACCTGCTTCTGGAGGTCAATCTCGGGGCCACCGCCATCGGCACCGGGCTCAACACTCCGCCCGGATATCAGGAGGCGGCGGTGCGTCATCTGCGTGAGCTCACCGGTCTGGACATCAAAGGGGCGTCCAACCTGCTCGAGGCCACCAGCGACACCGGCGCCTATGTCTCCATGCATGCGGCGATCAAGCGTCTGGCGGTCAAGCTCTCCAAGATCTGCAATGATCTGCGACTGCTGTCGTCGGGCCCGCGCGCGGGGCTGGGGGAGATCCGTCTGCCGGAGCGCGCGGCGGGTTCCTCGATCATGCCCGCCAAGGTCAATCCTGTGATCCCCGAAGTCGTCAACCAGGTCTGCTTCAAGGTCATCGGCAATGACGTGGCTCTGACCTTCGCCGCGGAAGCCGGTCAGCTCCAGCTCAACGTCATGGAGCCGGTCATCGGGCAGACCGCATTCGAGTCGATCAGCCTCCTGCGCAATGCCATGAGGACCCTGCGCGAGCTGTGCGTGATCGGTATCGAGGCCAATGAGGAGGTCTGCCGCCGCAATGTGCTGAACTCCATCGGCATCGTGACCTACCTCAATGAGGTGATCGGCCATCACAATGGCGACCTGGTGGGGCGCGAATGCGCCCGTTCGGGGCGCGATGTGCGCGAGGTGGTCCTGGAGATGGGGCTGCTCGATGAGAAGGTCCTCGACGAACTTCTCAGTCCCGAGAATCTGCTGCGGCCCCGCTATCGGGATATGAGCCACTACTCGGGGGCCGACCTGCCGGTAGCGGTGGAAGCAGGAGCCGAGGCGAGCCGTGACTCCGAAGGCTCCCGAGAGTCTTCAGAACGGTAGGGACAGCAGGGACAGTAAGGACAAGGGTAGAGGCGCAGCGACGGCAGCGGGCCCGGATCCCCGACGAGGCGGAGGAGCCGGGCCCGCTGCCGTGTCATCGTGTCATCGGCTCAGGAATCGCCGCCCTGGGCGCCGGAGACTCCGGCGTTCACATTGCCCAGGTCGTAGCGGTCGACCGCGTGCTGCAGTACTGCGCGGCTCAGCCTGCCGTCGTCGGCGAGGGCCTGGAGCGCCTTGACGACGACGGAATGTGCGTCGATGAGGTAGTGACGGCGGGCCGCCGCCCGGGTGTCGGAGAATCCGAATCCGTCTGCGCCGAGCACGTGGTAACTGCCGGGGATCCAAGGCCGGATGAGGTCGGGCACCGCGTGGTCGTAGTCGCTGGTGGCGACGAACGGCCCCTGTGCGCTTGCGAGCTTGTTCGCGAGATAGGGAATGCGGCTGGGGGCGGAGGGGTTGAGGAAGTTCTGCTTCTCAGCTGCGAGAGCCTCGCGGCGCAGCTCGCCCCAGGAGGTCACCGACCAGACCGAGGCGCGCACGCCCCAGTCCTGAACCAGGATGCGGCGGGCCTCCAGGACCCATGGCACGCCGACGCCGGAGGCGAGCAGCTGGACCTCGGGCCCGTCGCTCTCGGGGGCGTCGGCGATCTTGTGGATGCCTTTGATGATGCCCTCGACATCGACGTCGGCCGGTTCGGCCGGCTGGACCATGGGCTCGTTGTACACCGTGAGGTAGTACATGATGTTGCGGTCGCGGCCCGAGTCCGGTCCGTACCAGCGCTCCAGGGCGTCACGCACGATATGGCGGATCTCATAGGCGTAGGCCGGGTCATAGGAGGCGAAGGCGTCGTTGGTCCAGGAGATGAGTGGGGAGTGCCCGTCCATGTGCTGGGTGCCCTCGCCGGTCAGGGTTGTGCGGCCGGCGGTGGCGCCGATGACGAAGCCGCGCGCGAGCTGGTCGCCGGCGGCCCAGAACTGGTCGCCGGTGCGCTGGAAGCCGAACATCGAGTAGAAGATGTAGACCGGGATCATGGGTTGGCCGTGGGTGGCGTAGCTCGTGCCCGCGACCTGGAACAGTGCGGCTGAGCCGGCCTCGTTGATGCCGGTGTGCATGAGCTGGCCGGAGTCGGACTCGCGGTAGGACAGCATCATGTCGGCGTCCACCGGCGTGTAGCTCTGGCCCTGGGTGTTGAAGATCTTCTTGGTGGGGAAGAGCGACTCCAGGCCGAAGGTGCGCGACTCGTCGGGGATGATCGGCACGATGCGCCGTCCGATGCCCTTGTCCTTGATGAGCTCCTTGAGCAGGCGCACGAAGGCCATGGTCGAGGCGACCTCCTGCTTGCCGGAGCCGCTCTTGAGGATGTTGTAGGTCTTGTCCCCTGGGAGTTCGAGCTGATTGCCGTCGTCTCGGCGCTCGGGCAGGAACCCGCCGAGCTGCTTGCGGCGCTCGAGCATGTAGAGCAGCGCCGGGTCCTCCGGGTCGGGGCGGTAGTAGGGGGGCTTGTAGGGGTCGGCCTCGATCTGGGCGTCCGTGATCGGGATGTGCAGGCGGTCCCTCAGGCCCTTGAGGTCGTCGGCCTTGAGCTTCTTCATCTGGTGGGTCGCGTTGCGGCCCGCGAAGTGGGAGCCCAGGAGGTAGCCCTTGACCGTGTGGGCCAGGATGACGGTGGGCTGGCCCTTGTGCTCGGCGGCCGCCTTGTAGGCGGCGTACATCTTGCGGTAGTCGTTGCCGCCGCGCTGCAGGGCCCAGATCTCCTCGTCGGTCCAGTCCCTGACCAGCTCGGCCGTGCGCGCGTCGCGTCCGAAGAAGTGCTCGCGCACGTAGGCGCCGTCGTTGGCCTTGAAGGTCTGGTAGTCCCCGTCGAGGGTCTCCATCATGAGGTGCTCCAGGGCGTGGTCCTTGTCGGCGGCCAGCAGCTGGTCCCAGCCGCGGCCCCAGATCACCTTGATGACGTTCCAGCCGGCGCCCTTGAAGAAGGCCTCGAGCTCCTGAATGATCTTGCCGTTGCCTCGCACGGGGCCGTCGAGGCGCTGCAGGTTGCAGTTGATAACGAAGGTGAGGTTGTCCAGTTGTTGCGAGGCCGCCAGCTGGAGCATGCCGCGGGATTCGGGCTCGTCCATCTCGCCGTCGCCCAGGAAGGCCCAGGTGTGCTGCGCGGAGGTGTCCTTGATGCCCGCGCCTGCGAGGTACTTGTCGAACCATGCCTGGTAGATCGCCTCGGCGGGACCCAGGCCCATGGAGACGGTGGGGTACTCCCAGAAGTCCTCCATGCGGCGGGGGTGGGGGTAGGAGGGCAGACCGCGTCCGCCCGCGGGGCGGGACTCCTCCTGGCGGAAGCCGTCCAGATCGGCCTCGCTCAGGCGACCCTCGAGGAAGGCGCGGGCGTAGTTGCCGGGGGAGGCGTGCCCCTGGAAGAAGACGTGGTCGCCGCCGCCGGGGTGGTCCTTGCCGCGGAAGAAGTGGTTGAAGCCGACCTCGTAGAGGGTGGCGGTCGAGGCGTAGGAGGAGATGTGCCCGCCCACGCCGACGCCGGGCCGCTGGGCGCGCGTGACCATGACGGCGGCGTTCCAGCGCAGCCAGCGGCGGTAGGTACGCTCGGCGTCCTCATCGCCGGGGAAGTAGGGCTCGTCCTCGACCGTGATCGTGTTGACGTAGGGCGTGGTGGTCTGAGCCGGGAGGCTGACGTTCTTCTTGCGGGCCTCGGCCAGCATCGACAGGAGGATGTAGCGGGCGCGCGGGCCGCCCTTGTCCTGGATGAGGGCCTCGAGGGACTCGAGCCACTCCCTGGTCTCCTCGGGGTCGTTGTCGGCGACCTTGGTCAGGAGGCCGTCGATCAGCGGCGTGGCGTCACTGGTGGGGCTCACGGAATCCTCTTTCCTCGCGTCTGTGCGGTCGGGGTTGCAGGCCGACGGCTGACGGCTCGACTCGTGGTGGGCGGGCCGTCGGGTACATGCCGGGTCCGTTTGGGACTGACAGTCTTAAATCTAGGGCCTCCAGGTGGCTAGGGCCGCACCTCAGGAGGAAGAAAGTCCTAACTCACGTGTGATGTGAGGCACGCAATGCTCGAGAGTGGGCGGAAGAAGGCGCCTCGCCGCCCATTGTGCCGGGAGTTCGATGAGTTGCACATGCGTGTTCGCTTGCGCATCCGGGCCTTCGTGCGATGGGCTAGTCCTCGCGGCCTCGACGTCGGGGTCTGCGAAGGGGCGCATGCCCAGGAAGGGAGTAGACCACCGTGACGAGCACAGCGGGCGGGGCCTTCGGCTTCGCCTCGGGCCTCATCATCCAGGAGTTCGGCTATGACGAGGACGTCGATGAGGCGCTCCGCCAGGCCGTGGAGACCGAGACCGGAACCGGGCTCGTCGATGAGGACTATGAGGACGTAGCCGACTCCGCGCTCATCTGGTGGCGTCATGACGACGGCGATGTGGATGACCTGACCGACCTGCTCGTGGATGCGCAGGCCAACCTCGACGGTGATGGTCTGCTGTGGGTGCTGACGCCCAAGGCGCGCACCACCGGAGCGGTTCCCACCTCCGAGATCGAAGAGGCCGCGGAGACCGCCGGTATGCATGCGACGTCGGCGGCGTCGATGGGGGAGCACTGGAGCGGCATCCGCATCTCCAGCCGCCGTCGCTGAGCAGGCTGCGGAAAGGAAGAAGGGCGTCGGCAGTTGGCGCCCGATCAGTACGCGAGCGGACCTGGTAGCGTCCCGCTCATGGCCCTGTGCGGGCCGCGGACCTGTAGCTCAGTTGGTAGAGCAATGCGTTTACACCGCATCGGTCGTCGGTTCGAGTCCGGCCGGGTCCACCACAAGCTCTGTATACGAACCCTTGACCTGAGTAACAGGGGCAGGAGCCAAATCATTACCTGAATTGCATCGACGACGCCCGTCCACATTGTGGACGGGCGTTCTTGTTGTGGGGGCTGCGCCGTGTGGGTTGTCCACCTCGCGCCTCTCCGTTGCCTGGTCAGACGTAGCGTTCTGCTGGCTCGCGACTCCCATCGCCGCTTGCTGCGCCGCTCGCCGTAGCTGTTGGCTACCGAGTTGGTCGAAGGGTGAGGCCAGCTCCCCGGTGGCGTTGGTATGGCTGGCGTGGTCGATGATGGAGATGGTGCTGCAGCGCGCCACATGCATCGAGCCTGGCTGCGCTTCACCGTCGCCACTCTGAGTCACTGAGCCGCCCGACTGGCCGCCAGCAGCCTCACCGCGAGAAGAGGCCGCGCTCTTCGCCGTCTTCTCACCACCCTGCGTGGCAGCCGCCTGCCTACCAGCTCCACCTCGTCGCCCTGCCTTCAGACTCGTCTGCAGCGCCGGTGGTGGGATGATGGGGTGGCCATCTTCATCTACCGCTGGATTGACGAGGATGCGTTCGAAGAACACTTGATTCAGCAGCTTCTTCAGGCGATCCGGTGCCGCCAGATACAGCCGCTGGCAGTCCTCCAGCAGGTCCAACGCCTGGGTGAGATGCTGTTCTACCAGAGCAGCATCAGCCGTGTAGCCGTCTAGTTCACGCTGGATGGCAAGGATGCTGCTGGTGAGTTGGTCTTGTTCCTTCTTGAGCAGGTCGAGAGGGATGGCTCCGGCATAGTGGGCTTTGAGCAACTTGTGGCGCTGGTCTTCCAGCTGTTGCTGCCGCGTGGTCAGGCGCTGGATGTCTTGCTGGCGGTTGGCCTGGATGTGTTCGAACTCCGCGCGCAGGTAGCGCTCGATATCGCGGCGGTCATCGCTACTGAGCCGTATCTGCTGGTAGAGCTCGGCCACTCGGGCTTCGACCTCGTCGATGAGCACCGCCTTGAAGGTGCAGTCATGAACCCGGTGCCGCCTGGCGCAGACGAAGTAGTGGTAGGTGCTGCTGGTGCGCGAGGTGGCGTGCTGCACCAGCAGGCGGGCACCGCACAGGCCGCAGACGATGGTGCTCTTGAGGTGATGATTGTGCATGCGCTGCCGCTCGCCGTTGGCATGAGCGGTCAGGATGTCTTGCACCGTCTGCCAGGTGGCGGCGTCCACAAGAGGCTCATGTGCTCCGGCGTACTCCACTCCCTGGAAGGAGATAACGCCCTTGTAGTAGGGGTTTCGCAGCAGCGTCTGTAAGAGTCTGACCGAGACAGGGTTGGTCGGTTTGCGGGCGGTTGGTGGGATGGTCAGGCCGCGGTTGTTGAGGTGCTCCGCCAGTTGCCGCACCGTCCAATTCCCCGTCGCATACTCCGTAAAAGCCAGCCTCACCAGCGGCGCCCGCTCCTCATCCAAGGCGACCGTCCGAACTTCTCGGCCGTTCTCATCCCGCCCCCGTACATTCACATACCCCAGTGGTGCCTTACCCAGCGTCCCACCATTCCTGGCTTTCTCTCCCATCCCCTTGATGACCTCATTAGCTAGGTTACGGGAGTAGAACTCAGCAATGGAACTCATGATGCCGTGGAGCAGCATGCCACCAGGCGTCTGGTCGATGTTCTCACTAGTCGAGACTAGCCGCACACCGGCCTCCTCAAACGCCCGGTTTATCTCCACATCGTCCGTTCTATTGCGAGCGAGCCTGTCCAGCTTATGGACAATGACATAGTCAATCCCACCATCTTCTTTGAGGTAGGCCAGCATCTTCTGCAGCTCGGGGCGGTTTGCACTACGAGCCGACTCACCCCGGTCGGCAAACTCCTTGACTACGAGGGCACCCATCGACTGGGCCTTGCGCTTATTCGCTTCACGTTGAGCCGGCAAGGAGAAGCCCTCCTCCGACCCACCACGCTGAGCCTGTTCCCGAGTAGAGACACGGATGTATGAGACGGCCCGCTTCGGCGTCAATTGTGCCGCCATAGCCGCAAACGGGTCAGCCCCAACTGCCGCTACACCGCCTTGTGTTGATCCTGCTTCCATACACGCAATCCTCCTTTCACTTACCCATTTGTCCAGACATACCAGTCACAACGACCAGCATCTCTTTCCATTGACGCTCAGAATGCCCGCAAAGTCCAGTGCGAAGCTGGGCGAAGCGGGGCCGATCAGGGGTGAGGAGTGCATAGGAGGAGGAGCGAAGTACGGCGTGAGCGTGGTGCGCCGCTGGCTGGAGCGGCCTGCCACGCACCTACTGCCTGCGCAGAGCGACGGCAGACCCGCTGCGGAGTGCAACGCGGACAGTGTGGAGAGCCTTGCTGGTTCGGCCATTACTCCAGCCGGGGCGGAACCATCAGATGGCTGTGGTGACAGGCGGTGTGGCCAGCAGAGTAGGTGACGTACCGGGCGACAGTGGTCCCACCTGGACGCGCAGCCAGCGGAGGAGGGGAGCCCAAGAGGGGCTCCCAGTCGCCGCCACAAAGCAGCAGCAAACCGCCAGACAGCGCCGAAAAGTGTGAATGGTTGAGTGCAGCGATGCGTCGAGCGGGGCGTCTGGCGAGACGTCCCTTCAGCCCATGCTTCACACTGGTCAGCCGTACCTTCCACGCTCGCTCACTGCTGGCCATCATCCAGGTGCGTTTCATTGGAGAGGTGCCAGCCAGAATATGGAAGTTCACTGGTGACAACTATTAACTCATTCTCGCAACCAAACACTGTGCGTCAGACACAGCAACATTGTTATTCGTCAGCCATGCCAAACGGACAAGCCCTCAAATGAAGCGTTCATCACAGTCGCTATACCAACATCTGAAACACTCCTCGCAAGAATCTGGCAGTGCCCTGCAAATCTCCCCCTCCACTTGACGTGATCTATCAACAGGCGCATGGTGTCCCAACCTCAACTTTCCCTTCACGGGGTATGTAACAAATATCACGATGAACATCCGGTGGCAATTGAAAACAATTGACCAAATACCACATAAATGATACGGTAAAAATATGAATACAACATCAACGTCCAAATCAGTAAAGTTACTCATACCACTAACCATGGCGACATTCGTGGTAGGGACCGACACCTTCATCATTGCCGGCTTACTGAAGAGCATTTCTTCAGACCTTCACGTGCCAACAACATCGGCAGCACAGCTCGTGACGGTCTTTAGTATCGTGTTCGCCATCTGCGCGCCCGTACTTGGTGCCTTAACGGCTAACTGGAGGCGTGACACGGCCCTAACATTTGGCCTGTCACTGTTTACCGTCGGCAACATCTTAACGGCACTTTCTCCTACCTTTGCGATCGCGCTCTTCTCGCGAGTCGTTGCTGCAGCAGGGGCGAGCTTCGTTACACCGTGCGCATCTGCCATCACCATTGCCACCACACCTAAAGAACGTCAGGGACGCGCGCTGGCACTTGTCATGGGCGGACTCACGACCGCGACTGCGATCGGTGTTCCGCTTGGACTGGTTATTGGAGCTCTCAACTGGCGCTACACCATGTGGTCACTTGTTGTCCTAGGAAGCGTCGCCCTTATATGGATCCGAGCAAAAGTTCAGCCAGTGCAGCTACCTGCAGCAACGCTCATGGATCGTTTGCGGCCTCTCTCAGACATGCGAGTACTAGCCATCGTTGCAACGACCATTCTTGTTGTCGGTGCCAGCATGCAGCCGTTCACCTATGCGCAAGTGGTATCCAAGGCCACAGGAACGCTGCTGATTGTTTCCCTTGGACTGTTCGGTGTGTGCAACCTCATTGGTAATTTCAGCGCCGGGAAGATCAGCGACGCACGCGGCCCGCTCGTATGTGTCTTCGTCTGCATCCTCGGCTTGATTCCGACGCTCGCATTAGAACCCTTGGGCTTTGCGGCAGGCCTGGCACCTCTGATGCTGGCCATCAACGGTTTCTTTGTCGGGATGTTCACCGTGCCACAGCAAGCACGTATCGTGAAGCTTGACCCGAACTCCGCTCCGCTCCTCCTCGGGTTACTGTCATCTGCGGTCTATGTCGGCTTTGCTGTAGCAAGTTCAACAGGCAAGCTGGTCATTGACAATATTGGTGCAGGATACGTCTCATGGGTGGCTACGGCGATATTGATCATCCCGCTGCTGTTGGCGATGATTGGGCGAAAAATACAAGCCTGAGATCGCCTAGCATTCGAACTTATAAAATTTTCGAACAGCATGCCCACAGAACGCGATATCTTTTGCGCTATGCGTTGCGCATCATTCGGTAGACAGAATGCTCCGACCTCAACAGATAGGCTGTATAGAGATCGGGGTGCCCAAGAAGACTGAATTAGTGCAGAGGCCTGCTTTATATATGTTGTTCATGCGGTGCTACGCCTGGGACGCAGGGCAACGCCGGTGGTGCGGAGATAGCGACGGACGGTCTCGGCATGCACGCCGAACTGGCGGCCGATGGCGGCACAGGACCGGCCGGCGAGGTAACGCCGCTCGGCCTGACGTTTCTGCTCATCGTTCAGACCGCGCGGCCGACGGGGGATACTACGGGCTTTGCGGAGATCGCTGAGTTGTTGCTTGCTGATGCCATAGCGCTGGCAGATCTCGCGCACCAGCACGCCCTGCTGGTACAGGGTGATCACCTCATCCTTCTGCGCTGGCGTAAGGCGCGTGTGATGCTGGCGGAGACGCTGAGGCGGGGGAGTGTCTATGGTGGTCGTAGTGGCTCCATCGTCGGGCGGCAACGTCCTGGCGAACTCCAGTAGTGTCTGCCAGTTCTTGGTGACAGAGGTAAGGAGGGCCACTATGGGTTGGCTTTGGAGCGTTGAGATCGCCCGGCCCATCCTTTCGGGGTGGGCTTTTTCTGGTGTTGGGTTGCCAGTCGGCTCCGCTGCACCAGTCGCCCGTTACCTTGTCCGTTGATGATCCGGGGGTGTCCCCCCGTTACCTTGGTGGTGGTCGCAGGGAGGAGTCTTGCGGCTGGGCCAGCGGTGGTCGGCATGATGTCTTGCCCCTGTCTATCGAATGATCCGGGGGGTGTTGTCACCGGCCGTCGCGAGGCGAACTGGTGACCGCTGATAAGGGGAACGACCCGCCGCTGCTGGTGAGGTCTAACGCATACGTGGGTGCGGAACCGCTCGCCGAGGGCTGGCCCCGCACGCGCCGAACGAGAGGAGCCTGTCATGCAGGTGGACGACATCGACGTCTTCATCGGTATCGATGTTGGCAAGAGCGAGCACTGGGCGACCGCCCTGACCACGGCGGGCGAGTGCCTGCACGACAGGCCTTTGCCCAATGACGAGGCCCGCCTGCGCGAGGTCTACGAGCATCTCGGCGAGCACGGCCGGCTGCTGGTGGTCGTCGACCAGCCCGCCACTATCGGGGCCCTGGCAGTGGCGGTGGCCCAGGACATGGGCATCACTGTGGGCTACCTGCCTGGCCTGTCGATGAGGCGCATCGCCGACCTGTCGCCCGGGTCTGCCAAGACGGACCAACGCGACGCAGCCGTGATCGCTAGCGCGGCCCGCACCATGCCGCACACGCTGAGGTCGATCACGTCCAGCGACGAGGACGCCGCCGCGCTGAGCATGCTCACCGGCTTCGATCTGGACCTGGCCCGCCAGGTCAACCAGGTCTCCAACCGCATCCGCGGCCTGTACACCCAAATCCATCCCGCCCTCGAAGGAGTGCTGGGACCTTGGTTGGAGCACGACAGCGTGCTGGAGGTGATCGCCACCTGGCCCACCCCGGCGGCGTTGAGGAAGGCAGGTAGAGCCCGGATCGATGCCAAACTCAAGGCCAACGGGTGCCGGCGCCACGCCGCCTGGGCCCAGGCCATCGTCGAGGCCCTGAGCAAGCAGACCGTCACCGTCGCGGGGACCGACGCGGCCGGTGTCGTCCTGCCGCACCTGGCGCGCCAGCTCATCGCCCTGCACACCCAAAGAGCGGATATCGCCGCCCAGGTCGAGGCTCTGGTGGAGGCCCACCCTCTTTACCCGGTCCTGACCTCCAT
>ERZ773049.1805-NODE-1805-length-12095-cov-4.230150_pt1 | contig 12095 bp, 9 predicted proteins | sample MGYA00580633_ERZ773049 | MGnify/ENA primary metagenome ERZ773049 (study PRJEB29015, sample SAMEA2737991) | human oral metagenome | biome: human oral; feature: human-associated habitat; material: dental | place: China | collected 2066 ... | reverse complement strand
GCCATTTCCGGCTCCCTTTTCCCTTGCATTCAAGAGGTTTACATGAAGAAGCTCCTGCTCGCCGCCGCGCTGGCATTCACCGCCGCCGCCCCCGCCTTTGCCGAAATCACCGCTACCGACGTCGTTGGTCGCACCGTCACCGTACCCAAAGTGCCGGAGCGCATCGTGCTCGGTTTTTATTATGAAGATTATCTTGCCATTGGCGGCAAGGATGCGATGGACAAGGTCGTCGCCCTTGCCCTTTCCACCTGGAAAGACTGGCGGCCGCAGCAATACGCGCTTTATGAAAAAGCGCTGCCGAAACTGAAAGAGATTCCCGATATTGGCAATACCGAAGACGGCACGTTTTCCATTGAAAAAATCATCGCCACCAATCCCGATTTGGTTATCCTCGGCGTCTGGAATTATGAAGGACTGGGAGAGTCGGTGAAGCAACTCGATGCGGCGGGCATTCCCTATGTCGTCCTCGATTACAATGCGCAAACGGTAGAGAAACATACTATTTCCACGTTGGTATTGGGAAAATTGCTGGGACAGGAACAGCGCGCGCAGGAACTGGCCGACAATTACAAGAATGCCTTCGCCGATATTGAAAAGCGCATCGAAAAATTGAAACCGTCGCCGAAAAAAGTTTACGTTGAGCTCGCACAAAATGGTGCGGATACTTTCGGCAATTCTTATGGCAACACGATGTGGGGCGCGCTTTTGGAAAAACTGGGCGGGAAGAATATCGCTGCCGGACAGGTGAAAGGCGCAGCACCACTCAGCCCGGAATATATCCTCGCCGAAGCGCCGGATTTAATTTTCCTCGCCGGTTCGGAATGGAAGAACAAGCCGCAGGCGGTCGCCGTCGGTTTTTCTGCCGACTCCAAAACCGTCAATGAACGCATTGCCGCTTATCTGAAACGCCCCGGCTGGGCGGATTTGCCTGCGGTAAAAACGGATAATGTTTTTGCGATTTATCACGGCGGCGCACGCACCCTTTCCGATTATGTTTATGCGCAATTTATCGCCAAGCAGCTTTATCCTGACGCTTTCAAGGATGTCGATCCGGTGCAGAATTTGCAGGAGTATTACAAGAAATGGCTGCCGATTGAAGCGGACGGTGTTTTTATGACCCGTTATCAGCCGGGGAAATAATGGAAAACCGCGGGCGGATATATTTCTGCCCGCCCGGTTTGTCGTATATAGGATGCGCCTTGGCAGGATATGCCAAGGCGTGCGTTATTCGATTCTCGTAGGGTGTATGCCGTAGGCACGCGCATCCCGATAAGCTCCGCGTGCGTGTCGGCGATCCCGCCACACACCCTACGGCTACACTCCCGATACGTTAATTCTTTGAGGACTTTTTATGACCCCCGCCTCCATTCACGGCAGTTACCAGCGCAATGCCGACCGGCGGCTGCTGTTGCTCGCCGTCGCCGCGCTCGTGCTGCTCGCGCTGGCGCTGGCCGACCTTGCCACCGGCCCGTCCGGGATGCCGCTGGCCGATATTTTCAAGGCGCTGCGCGCCGGGCCGTTTTTTGATACCGACCGCAGCAGCGTCGCCAGTCAGGCGCTCGGTGCGCTGCCAGCCGCGCCCGCCGGGCTGGAATCACTCTGGCGCGGTTTGCAGGATACCTTTGCCGATGAGGCACGGCTGCGCAAGCTGGTGACGATTCTCTGGGGACTGCGGATGCCGCAGACGCTGACCGGGATACTCGTCGGCTGTTGCCTCGGCCTCGCCGGCTTGCAGATGCAGACCATCCTCGCCAACCCGCTTGCCAGCCCGTTTACCCTCGGCTTCTCTGCCGCCGCCGGCTTTGGCGCGGCGCTCGCCATCATGTTTGGCGGCATGGTGCCGGGGCTGGCGGCGCACGCCTGGTTCGGCTTCCTCATCGTTCCCGCCGCCGCCTTTGCGATGACCATCGGCTCCTGTGGCCTGATTTACCTCATCGCCATCCTGCGCAGCGCCACGCCCGCCATCCTCGTCCTCGGCGGCATTGCCGTGCTGTTTTTCTTCCAGTCGCTGCAATCGCTGCTGCAATTCCTCGCCACGCCGGAAGCGTCACAGCAAATCGTCTTCTGGCTCTTTGGCAACCTGCTGAAAGCGAGCTGGACCTCGGTCGCGGTCGGCCTCGCCACCCTGCTCGTCTGCGTGCCGTTTATCATCTTTGACACCTGGGCGCTGACCACACTGCGCCTCGGCGACGCCAACGCGATGAGCCTCGGCATCAACGTCGATAAACTGCGCAAGCGCAGCTTCATCATCGTCGCGCTGCTCACCGCCGCCGCCGTGTCCTTCGTCGGCACCATCGGCTTTGTCGGCCTGATTGCGCCGCACATGGCGCGCTCGCTCGTCGGCGAAGACCACCGCTTTGCCCTGCCGCTCGCCGCAGTCACCGGTGCGGTCATCCTCATCGGCGCCTCCGTCTTCGGCAAAATCATCTCGCCCGGCGGCGCAATCCCCGTCGGCATCATCACCGCCGTCGCCGGGGTGCCGATGCTCTTTGGCATCATCATCCGCAGCGGCAGGAGGAACGAAGGATGAGCCTCGAACTCGCACACGTCGCCGTCAGCTACGGCAAAACCCCCATCCTGCGCGACATCACCGCGCGGCTGGAGCCGGGGCAGATAGTCGGCCTCATCGGCCCGAACGGCACCGGCAAATCCACCCTCATCAAAAGCATCGCCTCCGTGCAGCGCTTCAGCGGCACGATTCACTGGCAGGGCGCGCCAGTCAGCCTGCGCGACATCGGCTTCATGCCGCAGAACTGCCAGGTAAGCGCGGAGCTGAGCGTGCTGGAAACCGTGCTGCTCGGTCATCACGAACAACTCGGTCTGCGCGTCGGCCACAAACTGATTGACGCCGCCTGCGCCATCCTGGACGACTTCCGCATCGGTCACCTGCACGACCGCTGCATGACGCGCCTCTCCGGCGGGCAGCAACAACTGGTGCTGCTGGCACAACGCCTCCTGCGTGAGCCGAAACTGCTACTGCTCGATGAAGCGACCAGCGCGCTCGACATCCGCCACCAGATGCAAGTGTTCGACCGCCTCGGCGCTTACGTGGCGCGCACTGGCGCTTTAGTGGTGATAGCCATCCACGATTTGAATCTCGCCGCGCGGCATACACAGACGATACTGCTCTTGAACAAAGGCCACGTCGCCGGACAGGGCGCATTTGCCGAAGTGGTCTCGCCCGACAGCCTGCGCGCGGTGTATGAAATCGAGGCGGAGATTGTCACCACGCCGAGCGCCTACACGGCGGTGATACCAGTGTGTCCGTGTCATCAAGAATGAGTGAATAAAAAGAAACCGCCCTGGAGGGCGGTTTTTTGCGGGTTTATTGTTCTTTTTCGATGCGGATGTATTTGCTCGGCCAGTGGTTCATCACGTTTTCTTCGTAGCCTTTGACATACGGCTTCACCAGGTGTTTGGAGACGAAGAAAAACACCGGGACGAGGTCATGGTGGTCGATCAGCCGTTTTTCCGCCTGTTGCAGGATGGCGGCGCGTTTTGTGCCGTCGGTTTCGCGCGCGGCTTCAGCGAGCAGTTTGTCGTATGCCGCGTCGTTCAGGCCGATGGTGTTGCTGCCGCCGCCGCTGACAAAGAGGTCAAGGAAGGTGTTGGCGTCGTCGTAGTCGCCCATCCACGAGCCGCGGAAGACTTGGGTGTTGTATTCGCGGCGGTCGTTCAGGTATGCCTTCCATTCTTTGTTAATCAGGCTGGTTTCGACGCCGAGTGCGTCTTTCCACAGGGCGGCGACGGCGATGGCGACTTTTTTGTTGTTGTCGTTGGTGTTGTAGAGCAGTTCGACCCGTAGCGGGTTTTCTTTGCTGTAGCCGGCTTCCGCGTAGAGTGCCTTGGCTTTTTCGAGGCGTTTTTGCCGGTCCCAGTTGGCGTATTCGGGCTGGTAGGGGGTGTAGCCGCTGATGCCGGGGGGGACGAAGCCGTAGGCGGGTTGTTCGCCGCTGGCGGTGATGTTTTTGACGATGCGTTCGCGGTCGATGGCGAGGCTCAGTGCTTCGCGCAGTTTGGGGTTGTCCTTGAATGGCGGTTTGGTGAGGTTGTAGCCGAAGTAGAAGGTGCCGAGGTAGTTGTGGATGTGCAGCTCTTCGCCGAGGTTTTCGCGCAGCCATTTGATTTGGTCGTTCGGCACGTCTGCCGTCCAGTCCAGCTCGCCCGCGCGGTAGCGTTGCAGTTCGGCGTTTTTGTCTTCGCTGACGTAGTAGATGACCTTGTCAAGCTGCACATCCTGCGCGCCATAGTAGTTGGCGGATTTTTCGAGGATGATGCGCGACTGCGGTTTCCATTCGCGCATTTTGAAGGCGCCGTTGCCGATGAGGTTTTCGGGGCGCGTCCAGTCTTTGCCCTGTTTTTCGATGATGTGCTGCGGTACGGGGTAGGTGACGGCGTTGATGAGCAGGCCGGGGAAGTAGGGCGTCGGTTCGTTCAGTTCGACCACCAGCGTTTTGTCATCAGCGGCGCTGACGCCGAGGGTATCGACCGCCGCATTGCCTTCGGCGATGGTTTTGGCGTTTTTTACCGGGTAGAGGAAGAAGCTGTATTTGCTGCCGACTGCCGGATCGACCGCGCGTCGCCAGGCATAGACGAAATCGCCCGCAGTGACTGGAGCGCCGTCTGACCAGGCATTGTCGCGCAGGTGGAAGGTCCAGGTTTTGCCGTCGTCGGAGATGTCCCAGCGTTCGGCGACGCCGGGGATGAGGTGCGCGCCCGCGTCTTCATCGACGAGGCCGACGAACATATCGCGCAGGATGTGCATTTCCGGCATTCCCTGCGCCAGTTGTGGGTCCATGCTGGCGGGTTCGGCGTCGTTGCTGCGGCGGAAGACGGTCTCGGCCTGCGCGCCGCTGGTGGCGGCGAGCAGGAGGGCGGTGGTGAGGAGCAGTGTTTTTTTCATGGGGTTCTCATGGTTCGATGTGTAAATCCTGGGTGCGCACGATGCCGAGGGCATTGCCTGCGTAGCCTTTGAATTGTGGCTTGAGCAGGCGCACGGTGACGTAATGGTACAGCGGGGCAACGGCGTAGTCGTCAATGACGGTTTTTTCCGCCGCTTGCAGCAGTTTTGCCCGCGCGGCGAGGTCGGGCGTGGCTGCCGCTTCTTTCAGTTGGGCATCGTAGGCGGGATTCTGGTAGCCGGAGTAATTGACTTCGGAATTTTGCTGGAAGATTTCGAGGAAGGTATAGGGATCGTCATAGTCGCCATTCCAGGAGTAGCGATAGGCCTGGTCGTCTTTTTGTGCCATGTTGGCGAGCATGACTTTCCATTCCTGGTTATTCAGTTCGGTTTGTACGCCGAGTACCTGTTTCCACATCGCCGCGACTGCCACCATGATCTTTTTGTGGGCATCGCTGGTGTTGTAAATAATGGAAACTTTCAGCGGTTTTTCTTTGGAATATCCGGCTTCGGCATAGAGTGCCTGCGCACGGGCAATTTGTTCCTTGCGATCCAGTTTGCTGTATTCCGGCTGATAGGGGTCGCTATTATGGGTGGAAGGCGGTACCAGACCATAGGTGGGGATTTGTCCGGCTTTCAGGATTTTTTCGGTAATTACCGTGCGGTCAATCGCCAGCGTCAGCGCTTCGCGCAATTTGGGATTATCCTTGAACGGCGGCTTGGTCAGGTTAAAGCCAATCCAGTAGGTGGCGAGGAAGGGCTCTATGTGCAACTGGTCGGCGTATTCTTTTTTGGCAATTTCCAGACTTTCCGGGGAAAGGGATTCGACGTAATCCACTTCCCCGGCGCGATAGCGGTTAAAGGCGGTGCTTTCCTGCTCAATCGGATAGTAGATGACTTTGTCAATGGCGACGTGGTCGTGATTCCAGTAAGTCGGCGATTTTTCTGCGGTAATGCTCGCCTGCGGTTTCCATTCACTCAAGTGATAGGCGCCATTACTGACGATATGCTCTGGCCGTGTCCATTTGTCGCCGAATTGTTCGACCGTTTTGCGCGGGACGGGATAGGTGGTGTAATGCGTCATCAGGCCGGGGAAATACGGCGTCGGATAATTCAGTTCGACTTGCAGGGTGCGCTCGTCCAATGCCTTGATGCCGAGCGCTTCCAGATGCTTTTCCTGCCCGCTGGCAATCGCCTCAGCATTTTTCACCGGATAAAGAATGAAGGCATATTCACCGCCGGTGGCGGGATTGACCGCGCGTTGCCAGGCATAGACAAAATCATCCGCCGTCACCGGCTCGCCATTGGACCATTTGGCATTGTCGCGCAGATGGAAAGTATAAATTTTGCCGTCATCGGAAACTTCCCATTTTTCGGCGACGCCGGGGATGACTTCACCTTTGGCATTGGTGGTGGTCAAACCCTCGAAATTGTCATAAATAATCGCCGAACCGGCATTTTCTGTCGCCAATTGCGGGTCAATGCTTTTCGGCTCGGAGCCATTGCCGCGACGGAAGACACTTTCCGCCTGGGCATTGATGGCAAGCAATACCAGTGTGGTAACAAGCAGCTTTTTCATGATGAACCTCGATGAATGGAATCGGGAAAAGATTTCCGGATTATGGCGGGGGAAACGCGGCATTTCCCGGAAAACGCATACTTTACGGTAATTTCCGCGCAAGGCAAGGGCAAGGCGCGCCGCTACCCGCGATTTGCCGCATAATGTGCGCCCGTTATCCGTATCCCTCCCGCCGTCATGCAAATCCTCTATCTGCTCATTCCCATCTCCGTCGTCCTCATTGCCGCGGCGGTTTACGCCTTCCATTGGGCGGTGCGCACCCGCCAGTTTGACGACCTCGAATCGCCCGGCATGATTCCGCTGCTGGATGACACCGAAGAAGAGCGCCGCCAGCGCGAATCCGGCGAGTCATGAGCGCCGCCACCCTCCTCACTGCCTTCGCCACCGGGCTTGCCGGCAGCGCGCACTGCGTCGCCATGTGCGGCGGCATCAGCATTTCGCTCGGCCTCGGCAGCATGAAAAAGCGGCTGCTGCCGGTCTATCACGGCGGGCGGCTCGCCAGCTACGCCACGCTCGGCCTCGTATTCGGTTGCCTGCTGCCACTCATCGGCGTGCGCGACTACAGCCCGGCGTGGGCGATGGCGCTGCGCCTCGCCGCTGCGCTGGTGATGTTTGCCATTGGCCTGCAAATCGCTCTGGGCATCAACCTGCTGCGCCGCCTGGAACGCTACGGCAGCCGCCTGTGGCAACCGCTGGCGGGATTTGTCCAGACGCTGTTGCCGGTACGCACGGGCAGCGACGCGCTCCTGCTCGGCTTCCTCTGGGGACTGTTGCCCTGCGGCCTGATTTACAGCGCCCTCGCGCTGGCGGTGATTAGCGGCAACCCGCTGCAGGCGGCGCTGGTGATGCTCGCCTTCGGCGCGGGTACGCTCCCGGCGATGCTGCTCCTCGGCGTCTTTTCCGGCACGCTGGTGCAGTCGCTCACCCGCGACAGCAGCCGTATCGTCCTCGGCGCGCTGGTGATGGCGACGGCGCTGTGGACGCTGTTGCCGTTGGTACGGTAGGCGTTATACATACACCTTCCCCGCTATCCTGTATGTAAATTGTAGGGTGGGTCTTGACCCACCATGACGGAATACGCGGCTTTAACGGTGGGGCAAGCCCCACCCTACGGCAGTATCAAAATGCAGTCGGCACACACTCAACATCTTTGATGTCGGTCATTCATGCCCGGTCTAAAATAAAATTACAGGGGAACAAAGAAAAATCTTTGTACAAACCTGCCTTATCAATAGCTTCTTTTAGAGACTGTGAAAAGAAAATAGAGTGATTGATTAAGGGGTCATGCCATATATCTGCCGGGCATTCCAATGCCTTGGGGTGGAAATGGAATCTGTTCAGCTCCGCTTCATCATCAGGATGGTGATAAACGCTATAACTGCCTCTGGAAATCAATCTTAAATCAGGATTTTTTTCAGGGGATAAATAGCTGTGTGCTTCGCATACATTAAGTAAATAATAGGTCTGTTCGCTTAGCAGTTCATTTGTCGTTCGCTCATATAGCCTGACTGGACTGATTTGTGTGCTACCCAAATAAAAATGACGGAATATGTGTAAAAGTGGTTCAGTAATCATGATAAATTGATCTGAAATTGCAAAAACGGGTGGCATTGTGGAAAATACTTCCTGGGGAATCCCTGCATATATCTCTTTCAAATCAGCATACATTGCGTCAGGCAAGATTTTTGGAGAGAGAAATTTATGTTCGCGATATGAATGGATTGTCTTGACCATTTCATTAAGCATAATTTTCCTTTGTTCTTCTTCCCGCTCCGTCCGGTTTTTTCTCGTCAAGGCAAAATAATCAGGAAAATTCAATGTAGAAGGAATACCAAGCTAAATCCACCACGATTCTCTGCTTAATCCACTGTCATCCAACAGCCAAATTGTCGGTTTTTTTGCGGTCATCCGTTGCTCCTGGGGCAATTCGGGAAAACGGGTAAAGGAAAGCCATACAAAACGCCCCTGACGGGGCGTTTTTTGTGGTGTTTATTTGACGCCAAGCTGTTCCAGCATGAAAGCGTACATCTCGGCGATTTCGCGGTAACGGCGGAATCTGCCGGATTTGCCGCCGTGTCCCGCTTCCATGTTGGTGCGCAGGACGACCGGGTGTTTGCCGCTATTGACGTCGCGCAGGCGGGCGACGTATTTCGCCGGTTCCCAGTATTGCACCTGCGAGTCCCACAGGCCGGTGCCGACGTACATCGCCGGGTAATTTTGCGCCTTGAGGTTGTCGTAGGGCGAGTAGGAGAGCATATAGCGGTAGCTTTCCGCGCTCGCTTCCGGGTTGCCCCATTCGTCGTATTCGTTGGTGGTCAGCGGTATCGAGGGGTCAAGCATGGTGGTGACGACATCGACGAACGGCACTTGCGAGAGGATGACGCGGTAGTCTTCGGGCGCCATGTTGGCAACCGCGCCCATCAGCAGGCCGCCCGCGCTGCCGCCAAGCGCGGCGACGCGGTCTTTCGCCGCGTATTTTTCCGCGACCAGCCAGCGGGTGACGTCAATGAAGTCGGTGAAGGTGTTTTTTTTGTGCAGCAGTTTGCCGTCTTCGTACCAGGCGCGCCCCATTTCCTGGCCGCCGCGGATGTGGGCGATGGCATAGACCATGCCGCGATCCAGCAGGCTGATGGTGTTGCTGTTGAAGCCCGGATCCATGCTCATGCCGTAGCTGCCGTAGCCGTATTGCAAGAGCGCCGCCGTGCCGTCGCGTTTGAAGTCTTTGCGATAGACGAGCGAGACCGGGATTTTGGTGCCGTCGCGTGCCGGTACCCAGACGCGCTCGGTGGTGTAGTTGGCGGCGTCGTAGCCGGGGACGGGTTGCTGCTTGAGCTGGCGGCGTTCGCCGGTTTTGATGTTGGTTTCAAAGATGATGGCGGGCGTGGTGAGCGAGGTGTAGCCGTAACGCAGCCAGTCGCTGTCCGGCTCCGGGTTGGAGGAGAGCCCCATGGTGTAGGCGGGTTCGTCCGCTTTGAGGTATTCGCTGCTGCCGTCTTTTTTGATGATGCGGATGCGTTCCAGCCCGTCGGAGCGCTCGCTGATGGCGGTGTAGTCGGCGAAGGGTTCGACGTCTTCGATGTAGATGGCCGGGTCATGCGCAATCCATTCTTGCCAGTCGGCGCGGGCGGTGGCGCCGTCGCGCGCGGTCATGATTTTGAAGTTGGCCGCACCGCCGGCGTTGGTACGGATGAGCCAGCGGCCGCCGTAGTGGTCGGCACCGTATTCGAGGTCGCGCTCGCGCGGGGTGAGGATTTGGAAGTCGCCGGGGTTCGCCGCCGGGGCGTAGCGCAGCTCGTCCGAGACGGTGCTGCTGGCGTGGATGGTCAGGTATTTTTCGTCGCGGGTGCGGCCAACGCCGAGGTAAAAGCTGTCGTCTTTTTCTTCGTAAACGACGGGGTCGGTTTTCGGGTCAGTGCCGAGGGTGTGTTTTTTCACGCGCTTGCTGAGCAGGGTATCGGGGTCGTTTTCGATGTAGTAGAAGGTGTTGCCATCGTCCGCCCAGACGGCGTAGCCGTTGGTGCCGGGGATTTCGTCGGTAAGACGCTTGCCGCTGGCAAGATCGGTAACGCGCAGGGTGTATTGGCGGCGACCGTTGGTGTCATCTGCCCAGAGCATTTTCTGGTTGTCCTTGCTGATGTCCACCATGCTCGCGCTGTAGTAGTCATGGCCTTCGGCAAGCTGATTGACGTTGAGCAGGATTTCTTCGCCGGCAAAGTCGCCACTGTTGTTCGCCGCCTGAATGGCAAGCGCATCAAGGCCGTCGCGGTCGGCACGGCGGGCGTGGATGGGGTAATCCTTGCCGGTCTCGAAACGGCTGTAGTACCAGTAGCCGTGATCGCGCGCCGGGACGCTGCTGTCGTCCTGCTTGATGCGGGCGACGATTTCGTCGTAGAGCTTGTCTTCCAGCGGCGCAAGCGGCGCGAGGACGGCATCGGCGTAGGCGTTTTCCGCGTTGAGATAGGCGAGCATCTGCGGGTCTTTGCGTTCGTCGTCGCGCAGCCAGTAGTACTCGTCCTGGCGCTCACCGTGCGGCGAGGTGACGGTATGCGGGCGCTTTTCGACATCGGGCGGGGTTTGGGCGTGGATGGTGGTCATGGTCAGTACCAGGGTGAGAAGGAAAGGTTTGAGGTGCATGGCGGCCTCGTGGTGGAAAGGGGCGGGCATGATAGCAGACGGGAATGCGCCACGGCGCGGGCGGGATTAGGGTGTTGCGGTTATTGGCGAGCGGTATGAACCGCCTCACCAATTAAGCGGAGGGCAGATTTAAGCGGAATGGCGCGGAGTACTACGGAAAGGGAAGGGCGGTTAATCCGTTAAATTTCGCCCGGTTACGGAGCGAAACGGAGTCCTGCGGAATAAACGGAAGTGCCCCCGAGAGGAATTGAACCTCCAGCCTTTCCCTTAGGAGGGGAACGCTCTATCCGATTGAGCTACGGGGACATGATTGAATAAAGAAAAAAGAGTTCGCCGATAAGCCGGGTTCTGTCGAGGGCAATCATTCATCTGCGATAACCGTTACCGGCTACCTCCAGCAACCTACCCGGAATCACGGCGGGCCGCCGCAACGATTCCCTATTTGGTCTTGCTCCGGGTGGGGTTTACCCTGCCAAGCCTGTTACCAGTCTTGCGGTGCGCTCTTACCGCACCATTTCACCCTTGCCTGCATCACGCAGGCGGTATCTTTTCTGTGGCACTTTCCGTCGGCTCGCGCCGCCCGGGCGTTACCCGGCACCCTGCCCTGTGGAGCCCGGACTTTCCTCCAATCCGAAGATCAGCGATTGCCTGGCGAACTCAGGGCGCGGATTCTAAAGAGAAGCGCCCCAACTTGCAAGCCTGTAACCCGCCCATTAAAATGCGGGAAACCCCTTGAACCAACAGGAGAAAACCCATGATTGGCTGGATTGTCCTCGCCCTTGTTGCCCTCGCTGTCATTGCGAGCATTGCCATCTACAACCGCCTCGTCAATTACCGCAACGATGCGAAAAACGCCTTCGCGCAAATTGACGTGCAACTCACCCGGCGCTACGACCTCATCCCGAACCTCGTCGAAGTCGCGCGCAAATACCTGCAACACGAACAGGAAACGCTTACCACCGTCATCGCCGCCCGCGACCAAGCCGCCAACGCACTGAAAAACACCGCAGGCAGCGGCACGAACGTCGGTGTCCTCGCCGCGGCGGAACAGGCACTGGGCGCACGTCTCGGCGGCCTCTACGCCACCTTTGAAAACTACCCTGACCTCAAGGCGGACAACCAGCTCGCCGCGCTGCGCGAAGAAATCGCCTCCACCGAAAACCGCATCGCCTTCTCGCGCCAGCATTACAACGACAGCATCACCGAATACAACAGCGCCATCGAACAATTCCCCGCCAACATCATCGCCGGGATGTTCGGCTTCCGCGCCGCCGAGCTGCTGGAAATCGAAGACATCGCCGCCAAACGCCAGCCGGTGCCAGTCAAATTCAGCTAACGACATCCCCCTCCCCTGCAGGGCGAAGCCCGCAGCGGGGGAGGGCCGAGGTGGGCGATATTATTGACGAGCTGGAATTCCAGTTTTTCAGTTATTTGCTGCCCTAGGGGCTGTTTACAATTGGGCGTAATACATTGATTTTGAAT
>ERZ773049.1801-NODE-1801-length-12104-cov-4.236451_pt1 | contig 12104 bp, 14 predicted proteins | sample MGYA00580633_ERZ773049 | MGnify/ENA primary metagenome ERZ773049 (study PRJEB29015, sample SAMEA2737991) | human oral metagenome | biome: human oral; feature: human-associated habitat; material: dental | place: China | collected 2066 ... | reverse complement strand
TTAGTTGCTATTCACTCCTAAGTTTACGGGATGTTCCGTTTTAGTTTAATGGACCTTATTATCACGCGCAATTGATTCAATAGAATGATCCATGCTATAATACCACACGAGTTTCCTCTTCTCGGGGTGGGGCGCTGGTGTGAGCGCACTGCCTGGCAGAGAAGGTATAGACACGAGGCGGAGGTGCTGCTCCCAATCGTACACGCAAATATGCTGGGTAATAGCCCAGTAGGTACTCTATGCTACCGCACTACTGATCGAACGAGTGGGGTGGGCGATAGAAGCCGAACAATAAGCAATAAGGAGAATTGCATGCCAACCATCAACCAATTGGTGCGCAAGCCACGCAAGACTGCGGCCCGGAAGTCGAAGTCGCCAGCGCTGGGGCGCATCCACAATGCACTCAAGGTGCGCTACTACGACCAAAATGCGCCACTCAAGCGTGGTGTCTGCGTCAAGGTAACAACCAAAACCCCCAAGAAGCCAAACTCCGCGATGCGTAAAGTGGCTCGTGTGCGCCTCACCAACGGCCACGAAGTCTGGGCATACATTGGCGGCGAAGGTCACAACCTACAGGAGCACGCTGTGGTGCTCGTCCGTGGTGGCCGTGTGCCGGATCTCCCGGGTGTGCGCTACCACATCGTCCGTGGCGCGCTCGACCTACAAGGGGTATCGAAGCGTAAGCAAGGCCGCAGCAAGTACGGCGCCAAGAAGGAGGGTAACTAACCATGCCTCGTAAAGTCACGAAAAAACTCCAGCGCACCATCAAGCCAGACCGCAAGTACCAGTCGGTGCTGGTGCAGCGCTTGATTAACAAATCGATGCTAGACGGCAAAAAGCAGGTTGCTGAGCGGGCCGTCTATAGTGCGCTCGAACAAGCTGCACGAAGCCTCAAGAGTGAGGACCCACTGGAAGTGTTTGAGACTTGCATCAAGAACATCAGTCCTAGCTTTGAGGTAAAGAGTCGCCGCGTTGGTGGTGCGAACTACCAGATTCCATTCCCTATCCAGGGTCATCGTCAGCAGCACTTTGCTTTTATGTGGCTAGTGCAGGCTGCCCGATCGAAGAGTGGTATGCCGTACAGCAAGCGCCTAGCAACAGAGATCGTTGATGCGTGCAACCAAACTGGTGTCGCCTTCAAGAAAAAGGAAGACACCCACAAGATGGCCGAGGCCAACCGCGCCTTTGCCCACTTTGCTCGCGGCTAAGTTCTGCAGCGCAACATACAAGATCGTCCGAGGTAGATGCCTTGGGCGATCTTGCTATATGGCTGCATAGCAGCGACTGGAGTAACGGTTGTACCTCGCTTATCCGACTTTGGTATATCTATAAGCGCTTAGGAGGCGTGTGGGGTGGGGTAGAACTCGTAAGGCATCGCGTTGCGCCTTTGCGTACCGTTTTTTCTCCAGTGTTGCAAGAAAGAGTTAGGTCATTAATCTCCTCATACGAGGACTAGGCATATATCTATTTGCGCCTGCCTATATGCAGCGATAGAGGTGGACGGAGTGGAGAGTATTTGCTAGTGAGGAGGGAGAAATACGCAATCAAGGCTAAAATGCTTGCGAAAAATATATAATTATCGTCCAAATAGCCACCACTGGTACGACAGGGGTACATATGGGGAAAATAATGCGAAAATAAGGCCAAAAATAGCTTTGCAGGCGCTGCTTTTATGCTATAATGCAAATGATACGATTACTTACTACCACGCTGCCACGCGCCACAAAGCACGCAGCAGGGAGGAATCGGCAGAAAGGAGCCAATGCCGTTAACCAAAATCATAGTGCGGAGTATAAAAAACTATGAGTGAAAGTAATAAATTTACTAAACTAAACAAAGAAATGGGCTTAGGTACATCTGAGACGGTAGCATCAGCAGCAGTCGAAAAATATCCTAAGCAAAAAGAAAACCTTACAGATCCTGAAGGTGATGGACTATGTATAGGCGAAGAAGCATATTACAAGCGTAGTGGCTTCGAAGCCCCAAGCAAGTATTCTCCAGAGAGTGGCTGGATGAAGCATGTGCAAGGAGCATTGCAAGAGGCATTTCTTGAGGCGACGCGTGATGGCACGATTGATAATAGTGCAAAAAATGCGATGATGCACGAGTTTGCAAAGCTACGTGATGTTGAAGGTGGTCCTACTATTGGGGAGAAGGTTCAGTTCGATGTTGATGGAGTGGTTATATTTGACGGCCAAGAAGACGTAAAGAGTCCAAAGGACAGCGATGTCCAATATTCTCCATACGCATCGTCGCTCAATTCCGAGGCGGCGATTTCTTTAGACGATGTGCGCCGTGATGTAGATAGCCAGCTTGTTATTCCGTTTGGGCCGGATGAGCAAATATATGGCAACTTTGAAGGAGCAGCTTTTTGCACACACCCAGACGACCCAGAGCGCCATTTGTTTGGTTTCTTAGTTGGCAAACCATGCTACGTGACAGATACAGACCAAATTATACCTGATGAGTTTGGTGATAAGGAGGTGAAGGTTTTTGTCCCATTGCTCGACAGTATGAGGAATGTTGGAGCGAGCCAATTTGAGTTGGCTGCATAGTAGTTGCAGGTTGCCCACTGTTACTCATCTACTAATAAACCAGTGCACATAGAGCACTGGTTTTTCTGTGCAAAAAATCTAGGGTGATTGCAAAGAATAAACGAGGGGTGCGTCCTATGCCATTGAACTTCTGAGTAGTGCGTATTGGCTGGTGTAATGTGCGCGTTGTAGTAAGAAAATAATGTAGTTTTTAGGCTATAGGGGTATTTGTGTGCTATATGGATTCTCTTTGTGTATTATAAATTGCTTGAGGGTGAGCAAGAGAATGTCTGAATATAACAAGAGTATATTCAGGGTAGTAGATGGTAAATTAAGCGAGTATAGATGGATTATGTACCATACATAGGGCATGGTGATGAGTATTTTGTGTACAAAGTGAGTCGATTGCTTTATCGAATATATCTTTTTGTATATGATGCTGCGCATGACACAAGCAAGGGAAGAGCGATAAAGTTTGAATAATATAAAAATTCATTCATGTAATTTGTCGCTGCTATATTGATGATAATTTGAGTGGCCTCAAAGTGAATTAACCATTAGTGTAGTATGAATTGAAATACAAAAAGTCAAAGATGAGAAAACGACAAAGTATAATGCAGAGCTACTAGTATTTTTTGCAGTAGCTGAGACAATTTTGCAAAACGATTTGCAAAAATATGAGTGAGCACTACGTTATTAATAATTATTCTGTAGTAGAATATTATTTTTTGCCCGTTCTAATTGGTGTGCGATGTATATGCTGCGATATTTTCGCATACAGAAAGAGTGATAGAAGTGTACTATTGCAAAAAAATGATTTTTCAACGACTAGAGTAGCAAGCGGATACTACATACGTGACAAAAAATAATGACGCATTGCGACGCTGTAATAAAAAACGCTGATGTACTATTTGTTATTGATAAAAAATTAGTAATGCCCAGCAAAAACGTTCGCAACTTTGCAACATAATGCGCGTGCAAAATATTTTTTGCTACTATGCGAGCGATGAATGCTGCAAGAATGGATTATTTGGTAGTAAATATAAAATTAGTATCATAGTGATATGTACATTTGCGTGCAAATTTGTGAATGAGTATGCAAAAATTGGCACAGCTAGATAGAAAGATAGAGACGACGTACAGTATGTGTGATGAAAAATGAAAAGCGTACTGTAGGAGTGCAAAATTTTCACATTGCGATTATAGAAATGTGCAAAAATGAATGTGAGGTTGTGAGATAAAGTAGGGAGTGAGTTCGCTTGAGTAAATGACTGTCTTGTTTTGGCTAAAATCTGTGTGACGTGTGAGAACATAAGAGGCTTGAATGTGATGCAAGAAGCGAATTACGTAAATGGCCGTCTTGCTAAAGTTTATGAACAGAATGTGAAGATGTTCATAATAAAAATTTGAGAATGATGAAACTCAGTCTGGCAAATTGGTGCAAAAATATAGTGCCAAGGAGTAATGATGGTTCGTGCGTGCCAAAAGAATGTGATGATTTTGGTGAGATGTGTGTGATATGCGAAGCATGTATTGTAGTGGTTGATTGGTTGCAAACTAAAAATGGTATTTTTTGCTATGGCATGATGCAATGGCGAAGCAAGTGACAAAAATTTTCTGCATCGCGAGGCATAGAAGTATACGCTTGGAGTGAGATGAGTGTGTGAAAATAGTAGAAAAACATTCAATGATAGGCTTGGTAGCAAAATTTTCATAACCAAGCAGATGGGTGCGACAAGGGTCAGAAATAGTAGGCATTGGTGTGCCAAAATATGTGCTAGGTGCGAGTAACTTTGTGGCTAAGAGGGTGCTTTGTGAGGAAATGGCGACAGCTGGATTTGCGTCTGCGTCATGCCAATACGATAGCGTAGCAAATTTTCATGATCAGTTGCATAATGCAAGCAAAGGATAGTTGATGGTGATATAGGCATAATCAGTATGGTAAAGCATAAGGTGTATAGAGCTAGCTTGATTGTCTAGGGCAAAGTAAGAAAATGGATGGAGCGTGATGTGTATGACGCAATGAATTGATCGATGCGGTGATATTTGTATATTTTTGAGTGTAGGTGGCTAATTGTGTATTGAGTGTGAATGAACGTGTGATAAACATAAGCAAAACATAGCGGTCATGGTTATTAAATCTACACGATCTAATGGGGTGCGATGTATGACTTGTATAAAAAATAATAATGCGTCGGGGATAGTGCAAATGAAGGTTTCAAAATTTTCATGTTTTGCATTATGTAGTACTTTATGATATGAAAGAAGTAGCAAAATATTGGTGCGAATGTGCGATGTATGGAGGTGGGGCAGCTGGCTCTATATAAGTAGTGTGCAAAAATGAGATGGACATTAATAGCTCCATGGAGTGCCATAGGTAGCTCTGACAAAAATGCGCAAGGAGACAGCAAAACGATACTTCGCTTTAGGCAGAAGCAATAGCGAAATAAGCACAAGCGAAAACTGGCTCGATATTTTTTGCAGTTACATCGCAGCATCAAAAAAGCTAAAAAAGCGAAAGACAAAGTAATACATACATGACAAGTAAGGGTGGTTCATTTTTTCACATTTTGACGTATAATAAGTAATGTTTTCTAAAATAATAGAGCTCAAAAGGTATTCTTGTGTGCTTATACATAATAGTATATGGGCATAATACATTAAGTATAGTGATGGGGCGAAGCAAGTGAATTGTGGCACTATACTATAATTATTTTTTTGAAAATGTGGGTGAAGTGTATGACTATACTGCACTGCTAGCTGGCTTATGGCAGGATGGGCGAGCGTGTGGGGAGAGAAGCACGGGGGTGCACCTAATAATATAAACAGCTGTGTGCATGGAATAGTGCCAAGATAAATACAAAAAATGAAAAAGCAAAAAGTACAACACCGCTGCACCCCTGTACCTCGCTAGACTTTGCGGGCTGTCTCGCGTATAATATAATGCGTTATTAACCTAAGTTTATCGTCCGGATAAACATCCATATGGATCCCAAAGGAGGTTTACATATGAAACAATATGAACTAACGGTTTTGATTCGGCCAGATCTAGAATCGAACCTTGAGGCACCACTTGCTAAAGTACGTGAGCTGGTGCTCGGTTCTGGTGGCTCTATTGCCAGCGAAGACAACTGGGGCAAGAAAAAGCTGCAGTATAGTATTAAGAAGGAAGACTTTGCGGTGTATGTCTACTTTGAGGTGGCGCTGCCTGCCGATGCACCGCTGAAGATCAGCAATGCGCTGAATATTTCTGACGATGTGATCCGTTACTTGCTCGTCAAAGTGGATGAGAAGGGCCGCAAGCTAATGGCAGAGGCTAAAGCACGCGAAGCCAGCCGCCAAACAGAAGAGTAAAAATTACCACAAAAAACTAATAACCACAGTAAAGAATCGAGGAGGATATATGGCTCGAGGATTTAGCAAAGTTATTTTGATGGGCAATTTGACGCGCGATATAGAGGTGCGCACCACAGCGAGTGGGCAGAACGTTGCGAATTTTACACTAGCGGTCACTCGCACATGGCGCAACCAAAATGGCCAAAACCAAGACCAAACCAGCTTCATTAACTGTGTAGCCTGGGGGCGGACTGGCGAAACCATTGCGCAATATGTGAAGAAGGGCAGCCCGCTGCTCGTCAGTGGTCGTCTCGACCAGCGTAGCTACGACGATAAGGACGGCAACAAGCGCTCTGTTGTAGAAGTGACAGTAGAGGACTTTACCTTCGTTGGTGGTGGACGTGCTGACGGAAGTACAACACCAGCGGCAGCGCCAGCTAACAGTGGTAGTAGCCAGGATGTTGTCATCGAAGACATCGACGATAAGCCAATTGACCTATCAGAAATACCATTTTAACAACATACTAAAGGAGAACAAATAATGGCCAAGCGCATGCGCAAGGACACACCGGTCTATTTTGACTACAAAGATGCAAAAACATTGCAGAAGTTCATTAATATTTATGGGCAGATCGAGCCACGCAGCCGCACAGGGTTGTCGGATAAACAACAACGACAGCTCGCCGTAGCGGTGAAGCGGGCTCGCCACTTGGCGTTGCTGCCATTTGTGGCGCAAGGTTAGGAACTTTTTCAGCGCAGTACCTCTGTGACTGCGCTGGCGGATGTTTCGAACGAAGCAGCAACTACTAAACAGGAGATAGGTGATGTACCAACCAACTGACCTCAAAAAAGGTGTGATTGTGCAGCTCGATGGCAAGCCGTATCGGGTTGTGGACTATAACCAGAAGGTGATGGGCCGGGGTGGCTCGATTGTGAATGTGCGGCTGAAGAACTTGATCGATGGGAGCGTGCTGCCCAAGACCTTCAAGGGGCAAGACAAGATTGAGCCCGCCGAGGTATCGACGCAGAGCGTGCAGTACCTCTATAATGATGGTGATACGTTCTATTTTATGGAACCAACCAGCTTTGAGCAGTTTGAGCTTGCTGCGGACCTCGTCGACAGTGCCAAGGACTACCTGAAGGAGGGGGATACACTAAGCCTGCAGTTCTTTGATGGCAAAGTGATCAATGTCGAGCTACCCAAGAATCTCTACCTTCAAGTCACCTACACCGAAGATGTTGTAAAAGGTGATACAACCAGCAGTGTGCTCAAAGATGCGACGCTGGAGACGGGCCTGGTAGTGAAGGTGCCAGCCTTCATTAAGACGGGCGACGTTATTTCTGTCGATACTGCAAGCGGAGAGTATCGCGAGCGCAAGAAATAGTCCCCTGAGAGCCCATGAGAGCCGCTCTCATCGCGTTTACATGCAAAAGTGAGAATGGGTAGGGATAGCACACATACACCGCGAAAAGCGGTGTATTTTTTGTGCCGTGTGATGCTCAAGCTGGAGTATCCTAGAGATGTGATAAAAACAACGCATAGTAGAGACGATTTTTGGCCAATTTTTAAGCACAAGCTTATGGGCGCGCTGTGTTTTTACTGAATGGTATGTGCAAGAAAAAGGGTATAAATAATGTTGTAATAACCAACACATGAGACTCGTCGTCAAGCTCGATAGGATCGAGATATTATTGTGGAGAATGCAACATAGCTCTCTGCGACGAGGATGATGTCAAAATATACAAGGTATTGTAAAAAAGACTGAAGAAAAACAGAGAATACTTGGCGAACGTTCGAAATATGAGCGTCGTAGGAAGTACAGCAATTGAGTAAAACGATGATACGAGCACAACATGAAGGAATTGGCATAGTGATGTACAAACAACAGCAGGGCAACCAAAGTGATATAGTGGACACAACAACGATGTGGCAAGCTCAACGAATGCTTTGCGTGATGTGCGGTAAGGGCGTGGGAGTTCACGTGCAGGGTAAATACAATAACCATAAGCATAAATGAATAAATTTTCGTTACAGGTGCGCAGTTACCTTTAGCAATATAATGACGCTTATGGCAATAAGATATAATACAAAATGTACAAAGTAAACATAAGTATTTTAAAAATAATGAACACAATTTTTTGTTGTGTAGCTGCGAAGCTACGTGCTTTGCTTTGGCGTGCTACTGCAAAAAAATGCAGATGGCGAAATGACGCATGGGCTGTTGCTGCGAGATAAAAAATGTGATCATTGTCCAGCTCGTCTATTTTTTGAGTTTGGATATTTTTGATTTTTTGCTTTTTGTGCACGCTTGTTGTGGCTGGCTGGAGAGTGTTTCATTTTTGGTTTTTGCATGCCAGGCGAATTATAGCAAGGCGATATGCTGCTGCGAAGTATAGGCTGCGCGAATGAGCGGTTGATGATAAAAATAATCATTGTTTGTAGATTTATGCAAAAATGGGTTGCTTATTATCGCAGCTAGAATTGCTTGCAGATGGTTCATGCAAATTTTGCAAAACGTGTATAAGCGCAAAATATTGTGCGATACATCTTGGCTTATCTATGTGCCACAAAGCTGCGAAATATACCATCTTGCATACACAAATACTCACCCTTGGCTTGCAAAAATGTGACGCTGCCAAAAATCAATTTTTTGTTCAGGCGAGTGAGCTCGCTATGCGAAGCATCTGCCGCAGTCGCATCATGTTTTGCTATGTGTAGTACTTTTGCGGGGGCATGAATATGCGGCTTGTCGGTGATGTGGCGCAGCCATACGAGCAAGATATTTTGCTATCACGATGTCCACTCAATTTTTGTTATATATACTATATGTCTGGCTGAGCTGTCTTGTGTCTTGAATATCCTGCTCGCTTTTGGCGACATGTGCGAATGAAGAATAGCATGCTGCGTGCGCGATAGTTTGAGTGAGTTATTAATATAAAAGCTGCAATAGCGCGCAAAGAACAAAGCGGATTTCTTCATCATCAAAATTTGAAAAACGACGGAAGTAAGAAGCATATCCGCGCGCAGTAATATCATCCAATCTCATCATTATCATGCTCTATAGCCTTATGCATTGTGCAAAAATGCAGCAGGTCTATTAGCTTCACACGAACTAAATATCTGTCCACTTGTGCAGTATAATAAAAACATGCAAAAACAACGACTAGACAAAGCAATGGTGGCGCGTGGCCATGCAGCAACACGCTCGGCGGCCGAAAATTGGATTCGCCTTGGCAAGGTATTGGTGGATGGTGTGGTGGCACACAAGCCGGGTATGTTTGTGGATGAGTCGACGCAGATAAAGCTGGTGGCGTACGAGCGCTATGTGTCGCGGGCGGGGCTTAAATTGGCCAGCGTAGCGCAGCGGCTCAATATTTCATTTGATAATACTATCGTGCTTGATGTTGGTAGCAGCACTGGCGGCTTTACTGACTATGCATTGCAGCATGGTGCGCGCATGGTGTATGCGGTGGACGTGGGGACGGAGCAGCTCCACCCCAGCCTACGTGGCGACCCGCGCATTGAGCTGCATGAAAAAACCGACATTCGCAATTTTGTGCCAGCTACCACGCCAGACATTATTGTCATTGATGTATCGTTCATTAGTCTGCGCAAAATTCTACCGCACTTAGTGCGTATCAGCAGTCCGCGAACTAGTATCATCGCAATGGTTAAGCCGCAGTTTGAGGCGCAGCGCGCGCAGCTTACACGCGGTGGCATCGTCAAAAATGACAGCGTGCGCCGTGCCATCCTGCGCGACTTCGAGCAGTGGGTGCGCACCTACTATGTGATTATCGACAAGGCCGATAGTAGTGTGAAGGGCGCGCATGGTAATCAAGAGCGGTTTTACCGATTGCAAAAAAGCAGGGCAGAACGACACCATAGTTGAGAAAACGAGTGCGGTTAATGAGAGAGTCGCGCAGTAGTTATTTAGATTGTATCGTGTGGTGTATCTACTCGTGCAAGTTTGCTATATATAATAATGCCTTCGTATCACCATATATTATATATAGACAGATTTGGAAACAGCAAAGAATAGACTAATGTGAGTGTCTTGGAGAGTCAACTATATAGTTATTGTGGAAATTCTTTGACATAAGAGAAAAACGCATGATGAAGCAAACACTGCGGCTCGTGATGTATACATACCGTAAAATACGCAACGCGCTCATCATAACACAACAAATAGCGTCATCACCACCGTCGACCCAGATGAGTATGCTCGCAATGGTATGTGTCGTCATTGGTACATAATGGCAGTGCCCACACCATACCCAGCAGCACGCCCCATGGTGCAACAAAGTGCTCTGCTGCAAACAACATAGCACTTAGTAGGGTGGTGCAGATGATCGCTGTGCGATTGGCCAGGCAGATCATTCGCTTGCGAAAAATTGTTTCTTCTACGATGGCGGGGAGAACGATAGTCGAGAGCGCAAAGAGTAGCAATTTGCCTGCCGTCTTGACTGGCATTGTAATGGCACCAGTGGCGAGGTGAGGAAAGGCTTGCTCGAGCACGCTCATCGCACCAAACGCCCCTGTTGCGCAAACCAGCGTATTACTACCTGCCGCCAAAAGTGCCACCCACCAGCGAGCGCACGACACCACTGGTGCATACTCACACTTTTTGTCGCGATTATGTAGCCAAGCAGTGCCACGAAAAAATGTCATATTACTATAAACATGTCCGTGGTAGGATAAAACACGAGACGATGAAAATAACCTCGAGTATGACCGGTATGGCAACGCGCCGCACATAATGACACATGATATTGCCAGTGTACTCTCTGCTATACCTTCTGAGAAGATTATAGTAATAGTACATGCAAAAACTCGCCACAAGCTCATGGCGAGTTTGCTTATGTTTCCTAGCTAGGATCACTTGCTTACATTAAATCGAAATTCTACCACATCGCCTGGCTGCATGACATAGGCTTTGCCCTCGGTGCGGATTTTGCCTGCTTCGCGCGCTTTGGCCTCGGATCCTGCTGCCACGAGGTCGTCATAATCTACCACCTGCGCTGCAATGAAGCCTCGCTCGAAGTCGGTGTGGATGACCCCAGCCGCTTGGGGTGCCGTCCAGCCTTGGTGGATCGTCCAGGCGTGCACCTCCTTGGGCCCCGCGGTGAGGTAGCTCTGTAGGTCGAGCGTATCGTACGCTGCCCGGATTAACTGTGTCAGGCCAGCCTCGGGCACATCATAGCTCTCCAGTAGTTCTAGCGCATCCTTCGCGTCGAGTCCCTTGAGTTCATCCTCTAGCGTGGCGCAAATGAAGAGCGCTGTACTGCCACGAGCTAGCGCCGCTAAGCGGGCTTTGGCCTCAGCGTTGGCAAGGGTGGCTTCGTCGACATTAAAGACGTAGATGACTGGCTTGGCGGTGAGGAGGTGGAGGTCGGCGATTGCTTCATGAATAATATTTTTGTTCAGATGAACAGGGGTACCGGCGGCAAGATCGTCACGCAGCTGCTGCAGATACTCAAGGGTACTGCGTGCCTTTGGATCAGCCTTAGCTTCTTTGCTGAGGCGGGTGAGGCGAGTCTCGATAGTCTGGATGTCTGCTAGCATGAGCTCGGTGTTGATGATATCGATATCGCGCTGCGGGTCGATGGTGGTATCGACGTGAACGATGTCGTCATTTGCAAAGGCACGGACGATGTGGACGATCGCATCGCACTGGCGAATATGAGCGAGGAACTTATTGCCCAGGCCTTCGCCACTGGCAGCCCCAGCCACCAGCCCGGCGATATCGACAAAGGTCACAGTGGCCGGCACAACCTTCTCGGCGTGGTACATATCAGCTAGTACGCTCAGGCGCTCATCGGGCACAGGCACAATGCCAGTGTTTGGCTCGATGGTGGCAAAGGGGTAATTGGCTGCCAAAATATCATTGTTGGTGAGGGCGTTGAAAAGGGTCGACTTGCCAACATTGGGCAGGCCAACGATACCAATAGATAGACTCATATATATAGTATAGCAGCGCAAGGGAGAAATCGGCAGGGGAGAAGAGGGAAATGTGAGGAATGTGGATGCATTGCGCTTTATATAATTATAAAGTAAGGCTCTTTCGCCGTTGGTGTGCTAGTTTGCTTCATCACAAGATAAGCTCTGCGCTATCTCACGCTCCACCCCCCACACTCCCTCCTCCGGAACACTATAAGGGTCGACATTCGCTGGATGTCGACCTCTTGCGTTGGGCTGAAAACCGGTCATTACGACCGGTTTTCACACTCCATCGG
>ERZ773049.1799-NODE-1799-length-12118-cov-16.416812_pt1 | contig 12118 bp, 13 predicted proteins | sample MGYA00580633_ERZ773049 | MGnify/ENA primary metagenome ERZ773049 (study PRJEB29015, sample SAMEA2737991) | human oral metagenome | biome: human oral; feature: human-associated habitat; material: dental | place: China | collected 2066 ... | reverse complement strand
AGGATTATATATTAATGAAAATAATTCTATAAACAATCTAAATACAAATAATAATATGGCGAATCAAAATAGTGGTATACCATCTAGTAATGGTGGACCTGGGCAAGAAAATAGTAATATCTCACATGTAGGGGCAACAGAAATTTCAAGTGATACAACAAACACTGGAATAAGCTATTCTTCAAACACAGGATCACAAAATGCATTACTTGTAACAGGTGGAACATCTACTATTTCAAACCCAACTATTACTAAATCTGGTGATTCTAATGGAGACAATTCAGATTTCTATGGAACAAATGCAGCAGTTTTAGTAAAAGAAGGAACTTTAAATATTAATGGTGGAAATGTTAATACAAACGGTTTACATGCAAATGGAATATTTGCATATAAGAATGGAAAAATTAATATTTCTAATACAAAAATTAAAACAACTAGTAACAATTCTGGCGCAATTATGGTTACAGGCGGCGGAACTTTGACAGCAAATAATGTAACCGCAGAAACTATGGGAAATTCTTCTGCTCCAATCAGAAGTGATAGAGGTGGAGGAACATTGACAGTAAATGGAGGTGATTATACATCAAATGGAGTTGGATCTCCAGTAATATATTCAACAGCAAATATAACCGTAAATAATGCAACCTTAACATCAACATCTTCAGAAGGTGCAGTAGTTGAAGGTAAGAATTCAATAACATTAAATAATGTTAATTTAACAGACACTAACACATCACTAAATGGTAATTCTGAAACATATAAGAATATATTTCTTTACCAATCAATGTCTGGAGATGCAGATCAAGGTAATGCATCATTTACAGCAAAAGATTCAACTATAACAACAAATAAGGGTGATACAATATTTGTAACAAATACAACTGCTACAATATCACTTACAAATAATAAGATAATAAACAATGATAAAACAGGTAGATTTTTAAGAATTCAATCTGGTAAATGGGGAAACTCAGGATCAAATGGTGGTAATGTAATATTAAATGCTATAAACCAAGTAATTGATGATAATATTAATGTTGATAAAATTTCTACATTAATTATGAAACTATCAAAAAATAGTAAATATACCGGAACTATAAATAGTGGAAATACTGCTAAATCAATTACTTTAACCTTAGATAATAGTTCAACATTAACACTTACTGGTGATTCTTATATCACTTCACTTGAAAATGCTGATTCAACTAATAGTAATATAAACTTTAATGGATATAAACTATATGTAAATGGAAAAGCAATAAACTAATACAAAAAGATAAACAATTAAACATACGGAGGAAAAAATAATATGAAACAAAAAATAACTAATATAATTCTAGGTGTGATAATAGGATCTATCATAACAGCAACCGGATTTATAATATATATAAGAGGAAATGACCTACATCCAAGGCCAAAAGGTATGCCACCTCAAATGGCTCAAGGAATATCAGGACAAAATAGTACTACCCCTAATGGTCAAAAGGGTGATACTGACAGTGGAACTACTCAACAAGCACAAACAACAGCTAACAATAGTAGTACTACTGAAACAACAACTAATACAAAAAATAATAATTAATATAAAATAAGATAAAATAGATATAATCTAACAGGAGGAACTTAAGATGAATGATAAAATATTAACTTTAATTGCAGGATCAGTACTTGGGGCAGCAGTTGCCTCAACTGGATTCCTAGTAAGTGCAAATACTAATACAACACAAAAAATAATGTAATGACTAATCCACCTCAAATGGTACAAGGACAAATGTCAAATCAAAATGGTGGAATACCAAATATGAACAATAATCAATCACAAACAAATAATACAAATGGTAACAATAATTCTCAATTGGAACAAGATATGAATATGCCTAACATGAACAATAATGGTGGACCTCAAATGAGTAGTTCATCAAACAAAACTGAAGGTAGACCTTCTATAGGAAAAGGTAACATGGAAACACCTAAAGGTGGTATAACACCTCCTTCTATGGGAAACATGAATAAAATGCCTAATATAAACAGTAACAATAATTTTCAAATGAAACAAGATATGAATAATACTCAAAACTTTAGGAATAGAACTAATATGAATAGTAATTCAAATTACCAAAATAATAACTTTGGTCCAAACTTTGAACAAAGTATGAATAATAACCAAAACTTTGGAAATAGGCCTAATATAAATGATAATACTGACAATTCAAATTATCAAAATAATAACTTTAGACCAAACTTTGAACAAGGTATGAATAATAACCAAAACTTTGGAAATAGGCCTAATATAAATGATAATACTGACAATTCAAATTATCAAAATAATAACTTTAGACCAAACTTTGAACAAGGTATGAACAACAACCAAAACCTTGGAAATAGGCCTAATATGAATAATAATTCAAATTACCAAAATAATAATTTTCAACAAATGGAAAATACAAACCCTAATATAAAACAAAATAACAATGAAGACAATAATACAAATAATACTACAAATACAATTGATAAAACTAATAACCAATTAACACAAATAGAAAGAGAAACAAAAGATAACGATAACAATAAAACTACAAACCAAAATACAAACGAAAAAGAAAATAAGAAAAACACAGAAGAAAATAACACAACAAACAGTGTAGAATCAACAAAAGAAGGAAATTCTGAAAACACAAATGAAAAAATAACAAGCACAAAAAGTACACAAGATATAGAAAATACAGAAGAAGATGAAAATAATGAAGTTTTAGAAGATACAATAAATACAGAAGGAAGTTTTAACAGTTAATGTTAAAAAATATACGGAGGAAAAATAAAATGAAAGAAAAAATATTAACTTTAATTACAGGAGCATTGCTTGGAGCAACTATTGCCTCAGCAGGTTTCCTAATACACTTAAAAATAAATAACAAAAATACTGGTAATGTGCCACAAATGAATCAAACTCAAATGCAAAATGGAAATGGTGGAATGACACCACCTTCTATGGGACAAGGGCAAAACAATAATATGCCTTCACAAACAGGAAATACTAATAATACTACATCTAATAATCCACAAACTCAAAATAATAATGAAAAGCCTAATATGAGCGAAAATAATAATAAGCAAAATAATAAGCCTCAAGAAAATGGTGGACCACAAGGTGGAAATGGACAAAATGGAGGTCCTCAAGGAAACAAACAAAATAATGGTTCAAAACCAAATATGCCTGGAGGAAATAATTCACAAAAAGATAATGGTAATGCACCATCTACTCCAAATGAAAATTCAGCACAATAATTAATTAAATAAAACTAAAATAATAGACTACAAATAGTAGTCTATTATTTTTTTCAATGTCTGTATAAATATATCTATATCTTGTTTTGTATTATATATACCAAGAGAAACTCTTATAGATTGTTTTTGTATATTCATACAATCATTATTTTCTCTTACATATATATTATTATCTGAAAGGATTTGTGCTATTTCTAAGCTTTCTATTCCTTCTATATTAAATGAAACAATACCAAGTGATGAACTAGAACACACTGCACACATATCTCTTGTAATCATTCTTATTATAGGTCTCTTATATTCCTTATTTAATTCTTTTAAAGATTGTATTAAATAATCATTTAAGTTTAGGATATATCTTTTAATTTTGTTCATCCCTATATTTTCTAAATATTTAATACTACTTCCAAGTGATACAAGTCCTCCCATGTTTATAGTACCATCTTTTAAATCATTATATTTATTAATTGTTTTAATGTTTTTATCTGCTACAATAACTCCGAACCCCTTCTAGTCCATACATCTTACTACTATTAAAAATTATAATATCAGGTTCTTCTTCTTTCCTATAGTCTATTCTCATATTTCTCATTTGCTGACTTGCATCTATTACTACAAATATATCTTTTCTTATCTCCTTATTTTCTTTTAGTATAAGGGTTACATCCATATCCATACCAGATATTGAATGTACAGATGTTAATAATAGTATTATTTTTTCATCTTTAGGAATATTTCTTACTATTTCTTTAATCCTATCTTCATCATAATATCCTCCACTATCCAGTGAAAAATTGTGTATTTTAATACTAATATTTCTTTTATCTTGTTCACATCTTTCTTTAAGTTTTTGCCAAGAACTTATTGTAGCTTTATGTTCATCTTCTGAAAATAATATATTAACTTTATCATTTTCTTTAAAAGTTTCATATATTTTATCTGCTACTATCTCAACAGCCCTTGTTGTATTATGTGTAAACTTTACAATGTATTCTCTATTTAATTCTTTTAAATCAAGAAATGATATAATATCTTTTCTTAAAGTCTCAATATATTCTCTATTTTGAATATCAAGTCTATTTAAACTTCTTCCTACATTAGCACATCTATTATTATAATAATTTAATACATCTTCTAATACACTATTTGGCTTTTGTGTCATTGCTGCACTATCTAAATATATTATATCTTTATTATTTTCAAAAAACTTAAAATCTTCTCTTATTTTTAAAAATTCTTTTTCTAATATTTCATTATCTTCCAATATATTATTTCCCTTTTATTTTTAGTTTTTCTTTTCTCTTTCCGCTTTTTTACTTTACTTTTTATATTATCTAAGTTTCATTACATTTCTTGCTATTGGTAAACCTTTTTCTCTCCAAGCCATTATTCCACCTTTAAGTGATACTACATTTAATCCTTTTTTATTTAAGAATTTTGAATACTTATTAGTTTTTTTACCATCAACACATACCATAATAACTTCTGTTTCTTTGTTAAAAGGTAATCCATTTTCTATAATTTCATCAAAGAATGTATCTGTAATGTTTATACTTCCCTTAATATTATTATTTTTAAATGCCATACTTCCTCTTGTGTCTATGATATATGGATTTTCTCTATTTGTTATTTTAGCATATAATTCTTCTGGTTCTATTGTTTTTAAGAATTTTTCATCTTCTTCATTTAAACCATCATATGTATATATACTTTCTTTTTCTACTCCATTTTCATCTTTGTTTACTGTTTCAAATATATCTGGTCTATATCTTCTTATATATGATACATAACTTTCCATTCTATCACAAACTATGAATGTTGCTATTTTTTTACCAGTAAATCCTTCTTTTTCTAATCTTTCATCTTCTTTTCTTAAATATTCAATACTTCCGAAGAAGTGCACATCCACTTGTAGGTCCTCCGAAGAATTCCCATCTTTCTATTTAATACAAGCATCATATCTACTGCATCTTTTGGTGCTATTTTTACAATATCATCATATAATTCTTTTTGGAATATTCCGGACTTCCATCATTTCTTCTTCATTTCTAATACCTGGTATCATTCCACCTGTTTTAGAAATTATCCCTATTTTCTTAAGTTCTGGATTTTGTTCTTGTAAGTATTCTATAATACCTCTTGAAGAACCTGTTGTACCTAATGCTCCAAAGAAATAGTCAACTTTTCCTAAATCATCTGAAATTTCCTTTCCTGTTGTATCATGATGAATCTTAGGATTTTCTAAATTTGTATATTGGCTTGTATGATAATAATGTGGATTTTTTGCAACTTTTTCTTCAATTTGAACTATTGGATCATATGGATCTGTTGGATCTGGACATGATGATGTACCAGGAAGTTCTATAAGATCTCCACCTAATATTTTAAGTATTCCTCTTGCTTCTGGGATATCAATCCTATTTGTTATATTTTCAAAAGGAACATTATGTATTGATGCAATTACATTAAGTGCTTTTGCAGTATTTCCTGATGATGATTCTATTATTGTAATATCTTCACCATTTTTAAGCCTTTTTTTAGCACCTTCAAAAATTCCGAAGTGCTGTTCTATCTTTTACAGAACCAAATGGGTTAAAAAGTTCACATTTTGCCCATATTTCTATATGTTTTAATTTTGTTATATCATCATCTATTTTGATTATAGGAGTGTTTCCTATAAGTTCTAATACATTATTATATTTCATTTATTTCCTCTTTCTTTATATTAATCATTATATTTAAAAATATTCTTTGTCTAATATTATATTATCTTTTTCAATTGCAATTGTATTTGCTATTTTTTGTCTTGCTGTATCTGTTCTATAGAAATCCATAAGATATGCACCAGTATTTACAAACACAAATATATCACCTTTTTTAACTTCTTTATCTAAATATATCTTATGTGAATATATTAGGTCATTTTCCATACATAAATTACCTGCTACATATACACCTTCTTTAGCATCTTCTCTTAAGTCTTTTTCACTTTCTTTAATAAGATGTACAGGATCTAGGAACATTTCTCCTCCTCCCATTATTACATCCTGACTTTTCATATCTAGATATACCATCTTATCACCTGTTTCAAGTTCTTTTACAAAATTAACTTTTGTAGCAACAATACCTGTTTGATCTAAAATAGCTGTTCCTGGTTCTATATATAGTTCTATTAGATTTTCTTTTATAATATCTAATACTTTTCTATTTCCAAAATCTTCTAAACTACTATCTAATACTTTTTCTAAATTATATACTCCTGGTATAGGTGTAACATATTCTCTGTGTACTAAATTTTTCTTAATGGCACCTTTTTCTATAACAACACCAAAACTCTTATTATTATATGTAATCATAGGTATTTGTCCTAATATACTTTTTTTGATATTTAAAATACTTTTATCATATTTGTCCTTATCTTCAATATATTTAATACCATATCCCCCACCAATATCCATTATATATGGATTTAGTCCTAATTCATAACATTTTTCAAACATTATAAGTGTGTTATCAATTGCAACTGCTTTTTCTGCAATACTATTTGAATCTAGGTGGAATGCAAATCCTTTAAAATTGATATTTTCTTGATATTCTTTACTTGCAATCTTTTCTAAAACTTTTTCATAATCTTTGTATTTAAATCCAAACTTTGTATTTTTTTCTATTATGTTTGAAATTTTTGATTTAAATCCACTAAATCTTAATAATATACTAACTTTTGGTAGATTATTTTCTTTCTTTACTCTTATTATTTCATCTAATTCTTCTATATTATCAACATGAAAAAGTATGTTATGTCTTACACCAAGTTCTATAAACCTATCATTTTTAGGACCTGTTCCAATTATCTTATCTCCTGAAAATCCTTTTGAAAGTGCCATTATAAGTTCACCTTCTGATGCAACATCCATGTTTATCCTTGTTTTTAATGCTTTTCTTATAGCTGATTCACTTTTTGTTGATTTTTGTGCAAACTGTATCTTTCCTGTTAATCCTTTTTCTTCATAAAACTTTTTAAATTTTTCAATATTTTCTTCTAAAATATCTAAATTCATTATATTTAAAGGACTTGAAAATCCTTGTAATAATCTATTCATATAATTATAATTTAAATATTTTACCCACTTTTCATGTATAATAGGTGGAAATTCTATATATTTTTCCATTATTTATTATTCTCCTTTATAACCTTTTCATAGTCAAATTCATTGTTTATATATCCGAAGTAAATCAACTCCATAATATTCTGAATACCATGTTTCACAATTTTTCTTGTATATATCATAAAGTCTTTCCTTATATTCCTTCCAATCTTTCTTTGTATTTTTAACAAGATTTAATATTTTTTCAAATACTTCTTTATTTTCTTCTATAAACAGATTGAACTTTTCTTTATCTCCTTGTTCATATCTTCTTATATTACTAGAATATGATATAACCCCAAGTATTTTTTCTTCTCCAAGCTCTCTTTTTACAAATTCCACATCTGATTCATCTAATGCCTTGTTTATAATAACATAATTTTTTAAATTATAGTTTTTAGTTACATTTTCAAAATCTTTTATGATTCCAATACTTTTCATTGTTGGTTCTACAACAAATAAGTTTATTTCAGATGCACAAAACATTGATGTACCAACACTGTCAATACCTGCTGTTTGGTCTGTAATTACCATCATATTTTCATCATCAAGAAGTCTGTTATATATAAGTTCATTAGCTTGAAGTTTACCATGAAAACATTGACTTCCGAAGTTGTTCTTCATCTGTATATGTTCCTGTTGTTACTAAAGCTATATTATCTTTAACTGTTGCATATTTCTTAAAAAATTCATCTTCAAGTGTTGGCATTATAAATTTAGATGTATAGTCTGGAGGCGTTGTCCCTATAATTATAGGTTCTTTTTCCTTTACTTTTCTATTTCCTTCAAAATATCTTCCGAAGTTCTTCTATTCTATCTCCAAGTTCTATTTTATTCATCCCAATACTTTTACCTACATGTGAATTTATATCTGCATCAAATAATACTACATTTTTCACATAGTTTTTCACATATAATGCAAATGCTGTTGATATTGTTGTCTTTCCGGCTTCCACCTTTTCCTACAAATGATATTCTCATAATTTTCTCCTATTCATATATTTCAATAATCCTATTCTAACACAAAAAAGAACAATTTGCAATTCATTTGCATTTTGTTCTTTCAAATTATTTCCTCTTTTATTTTTTACTTTAAACTTTAAATTTTAGACTTCAAATCTCTCATTAACACTATTATATATTGAAATTTTTACATGTTGAGTTTTATTTGTTAAATGATTATTTTTATTCTTTAAATATATTGCTCTTAATCTTAATGTATATTCTTTACCATCTGCTACTTTTTTAGCTATAACATTTATTCTTATATCTTCTGCTTTATCTTTTGTTTTTTCATAATTATCTGAATAATATATGATTTCATTAAATCCTAACTTTTTACAAAATTCTTCTAATTTTTCTCTTAATTCTTTAATACTTACTTCTTTTTCTGAATCTTTAGCAATATCTGTTTGTATTGACTTTGTTTCTTCTCCTTTTTTTATGATTATAAGCTTATTAATATTCTTAATACTAAATTCTTTAGTATTTTCTGCATATACTTCTTTAATATTTTCATCTACTTTAATATCATTATCTTTATCTTCTCCAAAGAAATTCTTAAATTCTTTTATTAGATTTTCTTTATTATATACTTCTTTTTCTAATGTATCTGTATTCACCAAATTCTCTGATTTTTCTTCTTTATTAATAGTATTATTTTCCTTCGTCTTGTTTAAATTATTACCATTATTAGTTTTAACATATATAGCAATTACTGATATACTTAATGCAACTATTGTTATAATTATTATCTTTTTAATTTTATCTTGCATTTTTAACCTCTTATTATATTATATTTCCTTGTTCTCATTATAATTAAATACCAACTATTTTACAATATATATAAATAAAAAGATATGACCTCTTAAAATAAGGCCATATCTTATATATTTATTCACATATTTCATTATCATATTATAATATTATTTATTCTTCATCTTCATTAATATCTGTATTATTACTATCATTTTTACTCTTTAAGTCTTTATGAAAATCATAAATAATTTCATTTATTCTAGAACCATATTCAACAGATTCATCATATATGAAAATTAAGCTTGGCATTTTTCTAAATTGAAGTGTGTGTGCAAGTCTTGTTCTCATAAATCCAGCTGCTTTTTTAAGTGCAAGCATTGCTTCTTTCTTATTCTTTACTGCAATCATACTTACATACACTTTTGAATTACTAAAATCTGGTGCTGTATCTACTTTATTTACGGTGATAAGCCCTGTTATATTTGTATTAGTAAGTTCTCTTGATATTATATTTGAAAGTTCTCTTTTTATACTTGAGTTTACTCTTTCCATCCTATTTGTCATATTTTCTCCTATTTAGTTAAACTTTTTCTCTTTATTTCTTTCATTTCATATACTTCTAATGTATCTCCAACTTGAATATCATTAAATCCTTCAATTTGAATACCACATTCATATCCATGTGCAACTTCTTTAACATCATCTTTAAATCTCTTAAGTGATGCAAGTTTAGAATCACATAATACCACATTATCTCTTATTATTCTAACACCAGCATTTCTTGTAACTTTACCTGTTAAAACATATGCACCTGCAATAACACCAACTTTAGAAATCTTAAATGTTTCTCTTATTTCTGCTGTTCCTATTACTTCTTCTTCATATTCAGGATCAAGCATTCCTATCATTGCTGATTTAACATCTTCTATTGCATTATATATTATTGAATATTGTTTTATTTCTATTCCATCTTTATCTGCTTCTAATTTAGCTATAGGTTCTGGTCTTACATTAAATGCTATAATTAGTGCTCCTGCAACTTTTGCAAGGTTTACATCAGATTCTGATACTCCACCTACACTTGAATGTATAACTTTTATTGCTACTTCATCTGTAGATAAGTTTTCAAGTGATTTCTTTATAGCTTCTGCTGTCCCTAAAACATCTGCTTTAACAACAATATTTAATTTCTTAATCTTACCTTCTGCTATATTTGCATATAGGTCTTCTAATTTAACTGCAGATGATTTACCAATCTTTTGTTCTCTCTTAGCTCTTTCTCTTCTTTCAACAAGTTTTCTCGCTGTTTTTTCATCAGATACTTCGTAGAAAACTTCTCCTGCTTCTGGTACAACATTTAATCCTGTTACTTCTACTGGTGTTGAAGGTCCTGCTTCTCTTATTCTTTCACCTTTAAAGTTAATCATATTTCTTATTCTACCTATTGCAGATCCAACAATTATTGTATCACCAATATTTAATGTACCTCTATCTACAAGCATACTTACAACAGGTCCTTTTGCCTTATCAAGTCTTGCTTCTAATACTGTACCTTTTGCCTGTTTCTTAGGATTTGCTTTTAATTCTAATATATCTGCTTGTAATTGTACCATTTCAAGTAATGTATCAATTCCTATATTTTCTTTTGCTGAAATAGGTACTAAGATTGTATCTCCTCCCCATTCTTCTGAAACAAGTCCATAATTTGATAATTCTTGTTTAATCTTATCTAAATTTGCTCCTGGAAGATCAATCTTATTTATAGCAACTATAATTGGTATTTCTGCCGCTTTAGCATGGTTTATAGCTTCTATTGTTTGTGGCATTACACCATCATTTGCTGCAACTACAAGTATAGCAATATCTGTAGCTTTTGCTCCTCTTGCTCTCATTGATGTAAACGCTTCATGTCCTGGTGTATCTAAAAATGTCATAAGCTTATTATTTACCATTACTTGATATGCACCAATATGTTGTGTGATTCCTCCTGCTTCTTCTGCAATTTTATTTGTTTTTCTAATTGCATCTAAAAGTGATGTTTTACCATGGTCTACATGTCCCATTACAACAACTACTGGTGGTCTTTCTACAAGTTCTTCTTTTTTATCTTCTGTATCATCAAATAATATTTCTTCATATGATACAACTTTTTTCCTATTAACATTTATTCCATATTCTGATGCTATTAAAAATGCTGTATCAAAATCTAGATCTGTATTTAATGATACCATTACTCCCATTTTTATAAGGGTCTTCATAACATCTGCTACTGTTACTTTTAATTCTTGTGCTAAATCTTTTACAACAATCGTATCACCTATTGTTATTTCTGTATGTTTAGCTTGTTCTTTTACTTGTTTCTTTTCTTTTTCCTTCTTTTTAGGTTTTGTCCTTTTTGTTCTTCCAGATGAATACATATCAAATATATCTCCACTTTCAATCATTCCGAGATATATTTCCGTGTACCTTTAAATACTTTTAAATCATCAACATCAAATTCTTCTTCTCTATTTACTCTTTGTTTTTTCTTTGTATCTTCTGAATTTCTATTTTCTTTTTCTCTATCTCTGCTTTTATCTCTTTGTTTTGATGCTCTTATTTCTTCTTTGTTTCTATCAATACCTTTTTCTGTTTCGATATTATTTCCTTTAAAATTGTCTGTATCTCTTCCTTTTCCTCTTCTATCTCTATCAAATTCTCTTTCATTTTTAGAATTTTGTCTTCCATTGGCATTATTAGAGTTAGAATTAAAGTTTGTATTTTTATCTTTCTTTCTATATTCAGATCTATTATTTGTATTTCTGTCTTTAAAATTGTCTTTTTCTGTATTATTCTTTTTATTTCTATTTTCTTTATTATAGTTGTTTTTACTATCTTTTGTATTTTGATTTTGGAAATTATTTGTATTTTTTTCTTTATTTTCTTTTTTA
>ERZ773049.1797-NODE-1797-length-12122-cov-3.220602_pt1 | contig 12122 bp, 6 predicted proteins | sample MGYA00580633_ERZ773049 | MGnify/ENA primary metagenome ERZ773049 (study PRJEB29015, sample SAMEA2737991) | human oral metagenome | biome: human oral; feature: human-associated habitat; material: dental | place: China | collected 2066 ... | reverse complement strand
ATGCCTGCGGCTCCTGGGTTGAGATGCAACAATTGAAATTGTGGGTCGTATTGTACTTTTAGAATATGTGAATGCCCCGAAATGAAGAGTTTGGGAGGGTGAGCTAAAATTTCTTGTTTGGCTAAAGGAGTGTATTTATTAGGATAACCACCTATATGTATCATCAGCACTTCTACTTGTTCACACTGAAAACGATTGACTTTGGGGAAGTACTGACGCACATCGGTACCATCGATATTGCCATAGACCCCGCGCAAGGGCTTGACAGCCTGAAGGGCTTCTATCACTGCTAAATTACCAAAATCACCACAATGCCAAACCTCATCGGCTTCATTGGCATAGTGCAGGATGCGATCGTCTATGTACGAATGGGTATCGGATAGGAGGAGGATTTTCATTGTACGTCCAATTTATGGTGCTGTTTGCCTTGAATTTTGTAACAAGCGCGTTTAGCGGCTATTTCTTCGGCTTTTTTCTTAGAAGTAGAACGGGCGCGTGTTACTGAAAAACCTTGCACGTGTACTTTGGCGACAAAATATTTGGTTTCAGAACGGTCTTCCATATCTTCTTCAGCTTCAAAAGCAAAGTCCAATTTGTGTTTTTGACACCATTCTATCAATAAACTCTTGTGGCTAATCACTTTTCCTTCCAAGTTTTTGATATTGATATGCGGCAAGATGAGTTCGCGTTCTATAAAACGGAAACAGGCTTTATAGCCTCTAACTCCGAAGCAAGACGCGCACTAAAAGAGAAATCAATAGCTGTAAATAAAGAAAAAGTAGAAGAAAGCTATATCATAGGTGAGAAAGACATCATCGATAACAAGTTTGTCTTGCTACAACGCGGGAAGAAGAACTACTTTGTAATTGTGATAGTCTAAAAACAAGACAAAATACAAGAGACAAAACAAAAAATGCTTTGACAAAGTTCAAAACTTTGTCAAAGCCTTTTTAGCAGTTATAACTCTCTAAAAGAGCTGATAATTTCTTTCATTTGCTGCTCGTTTTGAGTCTTTTTGCTATCGAGTGTCCAAGTAAAGATTTGGTAATAAGTTTTCTCAGTTTCTACCACTGCCACTATGTAGAACACCTTATTGCCGTTTACTTGTTCAGTAGTCTCAACCACCATAGCAGGCAGCCTATGAATAGTAGTGGTCGTGATTTTCGCCGCAGAAGGGCGCATCATCTTAGCCTCTACCCAACCCTGATAGCACACATCAAAGTAATCCTTTAGGCAAAAGCGCTCAGCAAAAGCTTTTTTGGTTTGTACGCCCAGCTTGTCTTTCAGCAGCTCAAACAGAGCTTCTGTCAGTTCCTCTCGATTATCGTCAATCACAGCCACAAAAAAGGCTTCTTTAGGATTGGCGTATTGTAGCGAGGCTTGGTCATAAAGATTGTTTTGGTAAGTAAGAGAAGTAGGTAGTTTCATTTCATACTTATCCTCTACTTTTACTACCTGCACCGAAGTCTCTGTGGCGCGGCAAGATACTAATAGTAAAAGGATAAAGATGAAAGGTAATTTTTGATTAAAACGTTTCATCTCTTGCTAATTTAGTTTATTTCTGCGTACAAAGATAGAAAATTTTTTGTTAATACCAATTTTTTGTAAGATTTTTTTGTACTATAACTTTTTATAACCTATTTCATACTGAAAAATGTTCCCTTTGAAAGACACTTTAAAACACCGCGGTCTGCGCAATCAGTTAGCTGACCTGCTCAAAGAAAAAGGCATACGCGATACGCGTGTGCTCGAAGCGATACGGGCTATACCACGCCATCTGTTTATGGATAGCTCTTTTGAAGACCACGCGTACCAAGACAAGGCTTTCCCAATAGGCGAAGACCAAACTATCTCGCAGCCTTATACGGTAGCCTTTCAAACAGAACTGCTACAGGTAGCTCCGCGTCAAAAGGTGTTAGAGATAGGCACTGGCAGCGGCTATCAGTCAAGTGTGCTGATGTACCTCGGGGTATATCTGTATACTATCGAGCGGCAACAAAAGCTCTTCAAACTCGCCCAACAACTACTACCCAAACTGATAAATCGTCCTGTACAGATGTATTTTGGCGATGGTTATAAGGGCTTACCTCAAGAAGCCCCTTTCGACCGCATATTAGTCACGGCGGGGGCTCCTTATGTGCCCAATGCCTTACTGGCACAATTAGCCATTGGCGGACGTATGGTAATACCCATAGGCGAAAAAACACAAGTAATGACCCTCTACGAACGCATCAGCGAAAAGGAGTTTCATAAAACTACCTACGGCGACTTTCAGTTCGTACCAATGCTGAAAGAGAGAAATTAAACCCACAGACAGGTTTTTAATATTTTTATAGATTAGAAAGAAATGTACTTAATATTCGATACTGAAACCACGGGGTTACCCCGTAATTATAATGCTCCTATTAGCGATAGCAATAACTGGCCGCGTGCGGTGCAAATAGCGTGGCAATTGCACGATGAGTGGGGCACGCTCATAGAGCATCAGGATTTACCCCTGATGGCTTTGACATTCCTTATGATGCCGAGAAAGTACACGGCATCTCTACCCTATTGGCTGAAAAACAAGGGGTACCCATTGCTGAGGTGTTCGCTGCCTTCAACGAGGCTCTTAGTAAGGCTCAGTACGTGGTGGGACAAAATATAGGCTTCGATATCAATATTATGGGGGCTGAGTTTTACCGCTATGGAGTGGAAAGTCCGTTGGATAAACTACCGGTAATCGATACTTGTACCGAGGCTACCGCTAACCTCTGCAAGATAGAGGGCGGTCGCGGGGGTAAATATAAATTCCCTTCGCTTACTGAGTTGCACTCTTTCTTATTTGGCGTACCTTTTGCCGAGGCTCACAACGCTACTGCCGATGTGGAAGCTACTGCCCGCTGTTTCTTCGAGCTTATACGGCGTGGCGAGGGCTTCAAAGAAGGTACTTTCAGCAGAGAATATATAGAAAACTTTCAAGCACACCACTCCTCACCCATAGGGCTTATAGGGCTCAAACACGTAAACCTCAAAGAGGCTTCCGAGGCATTGCGCAGCAAAGGCAATACTCCTGAAATAACTGCTTCGGAAGAAGAAATAGCATTACTTAAAACCGCTGCCTTTGCCCATCTACACAATCATACTCAATACTCTATCTTACAATCGACTACAGCTATAAGCGACCTTGTGAAAAGCACTGCTAAAGAGAAAATGCCTGCCGTAGCCCTAACCGATAGCGGCAATATGATGGCGGCTTTTCACTTTGTGCAAGAAGTACAAAAATACAACAAAGAGGCTGAAAGTAAGAACAAGGAGGCTGAAGAAAAAGGTGAAACACCTACCGAAACACTTATCAAACCTATTATAGGTTGTGAGTTCAATATCTGTGAAAATCACTTGGATAGAAGCCATCAAGACAACGGTTACCAAGTGGTTATCTTAGCTAAAAACAAAGAGGGATATCAGAATCTTATCAAAATGGCTTCGATAGCCTCTACTAAGGGTTTTTATTACGTGCCTCGTATCGACAAAGAGATTGTTGCGCAGTATAAAGCCGACCTTATAGTGCTTTCAGGGGGTATCAATGGTGAAATTCCTTCTAAAATACTCAATATAGGTACCAAACAAGCTGAAGAGGCATTGTTATGGTGGAAAGACCTCTTTGGTGAAGATTTCTATTTAGAAGTGATGCGCCACGGGCAGCAGGAAGAAGAGCACGTAAATAGTGTGCTGGTAGAGTTGTCTAAAAAGTACAGCGTGAAGCTCATCGCTACTAATAACACTTTCTACATCCATAAAAAAGATGCCAGTGCCCACGATATTCTGCTATGTGTAAAAGATGGAGAGAAGCAGAAAACACCTATCGGGCGCGGACGTGGCTATCGATTTGGAATGCCTAATAACGAATATTATTTCAAAACAAGTGCCGAGATGAAGGCACTCTTCAAAGATATACCTCAGGCAATACTCAACATTCAGGAAATTATTGATAAGGTAGAGCCCTACGGCTTAGCCCGTGATATACTCTTGCCTAAATTTGATATTCCTGAACCCTTTCAGGTAGCAGACGACCCCACAGGCAAGAAAGGTGAGAACAATTATTTGCGTCACCTTACCTATGAGGGAGCTAAGCGCAAATACCCTGAAATTACTGATGAGGTGCGCGAACGATTAGACTTTGAACTTTCTATCATCGAAAAGACAGGTTACCCTGGTTACTTTCTGATAGTACAAGATTTTATTGCAGCCGCGCGCAAGATGGGGGTATCGGTAGGACCTGGTCGTGGGTCGGCAGCAGGGTCGGCAGTGGCATATTGCTTAGACATTACCAATATGGACCCGATAAAGTACGACCTGCTGTTTGAGCGTTTCCTAAACCCTGACCGTGTGTCGATGCCCGATATTGATATAGACTTTGAAGATTCCGGCAGACAAGACGTTATCAATTACGTGATTGATAAGTATGGTGAAAGTCAGGTGGCGCGTATCATCACTTATGGTAAGATGGCGGCTAAGTCGGCTATAAAAGATACCGCCCGTGTGCTAGATGTGCCTCTGCAAGAGTCAAACCGATTAGCAGGCTTAGTACCCTCTAAACCCCCTGGACTTTCGCTAAAAAACCTCTTCAATTGGGACGAGAAAAAGCTCAAAGAAAAGGTGCGCAGTGAAGAGTTGCCCAAAGTAGACGAGCTCAAACAGCTTTTAGCAGGCGGAGGCGAAGAGGAGAGCAACCAAACTATTCAGCAGGCCAACATTATTGAGGGCTCGGTGCGCAACACTGGTATTCACGCCTGCGGGGTGATTATTACCCCTGACGACATCACCAACTTTGTGCCTGTAGCTTTAGCCAAAGACTCTGACCTATTCGTTACCCAGTTCGACAACTCGGTAGTAGAAAGCGCCGGACTACTGAAGATGGACTTTTTGGGGCTTAGTACCCTTACCCTTATCAAAGATACGATTGAAAATATAAAGCAAACGCACGGCATAGAGCTTGATGCAGAGGCTTTTCCGTTAGACGATAAAAAGACCTATGAGCTCTTTCAGCGAGGGGAAACAGTAGGGATATTCCAATACGAGTCCGCAGGTATGCAGAAGTATATGCGCGAACTCAAACCTACTGTTTTTGCTGACCTAATAGCGATGAATGCTCTTTACCGCCCAGGGCCTTTAGAATATATACCGAGCTTTATCAAGCGGAAACACGGTATTGAGCCTATAGAATACGACTTGCCTGATATGAAAGAGTATCTGGAAGAAACGTATGGCATCACGGTATATCAGGAGCAGGTGATGCTACTCTCGCAGAAGCTGGCAGGCTTTACCAAAGGTGAGGCTGACGTACTGCGTAAGGCAATGGGTAAAAAGCAAATAGCCGTGCTAGCTAAAATGAAACCTAAGTTTGTAGCCCAAGCCTCAGAAAAGGGGCACGATGCCCAAAAACTCGAAAAGATATGGGCTGACTGGGAGAAGTTTGCGGCTTATGCGTTCAACAAGTCGCATTCTACCTGCTATGCGTGGGTGGGCTACCAAACTGCCTATTTGAAAGCTAACTACCCTGCCGAGTATATGGCTGCGGTATTATCTAACAATATGAACGATATTAAGACGATTACTTTCTTCCTTGAGGAATGTCATCGTATGGGTATTAGGGTATTACCTCCGGATGTGAACGAGTCGTTATATAAATTTACAGTGAACAAAAATGGTGATATTCGTTTTGGTATGGGGGCAGTAAAAGGTGTCGGTAAAGCAGCGGTAGACACTATAGTAGAAAACCGCAAAGAGCGCCCTTATACTTCTATTTTCGACTTGGCAAAGCGGGTAGATTATAAGAGTATCAACAAAAAAGCCTTTGAAAGTATCGCTTTAGCAGGTGGTTTTGACTCTTTTGCAGGCACTCACCGCGCCCAATATTTTTATGCTGAAGCTGATGGTATTCCTTTCCTTGAAAAGGCTATTCGTTTTGGCAACAAATATCAGGAAAGCAAAAACTCAGCGCAGATGAGTCTGTTTGGGGGGATAGACGAAGCCGAGATACCTGAACCGGTGATACCTAAATGTGAGTCGTGGGGCAACCTTGAGCAACTACGCCGCGAAAAAGAAGTGGTAGGTATCTACATATCAGGGCATCCGTTAGACGATTTTAAGCACGCTATTCAGCATTATTGCAATATCAATTTATCGCAGCTACAAAACCTCACACCACTTGTCAACCGCGAACTTACCGTAGCGGGTATGATAACCGATGAGCAACACCGCACTAGCAAGAATGGTAGTCCGTTTGGATTCTTCACTTTAGAAGATTATGACGGCTCTTTCGAGTTCAGACTTTTTAATAAGGACTATGGTGAGTTTCGCCAATATATGGTAATGGGAGCGTTTCTATTTATCAAATTCAAAGTAGTGGAAGGCTTTTTGAACAATCAAACTCAGCAGCGAGGCGAGCCGCGCATACAGGTACTACAGATAGAGTTCTTGCAAGATGTATTAGAAAAACTCTCTAAAAAAGTTACCTTTCACCTAAATATAGAGGATATTAGTCAGCCGATGATTGATAAATACAGGTCCTTAGTGAGCAAACACAAAGGAAAACAGCCTGTTTACTTCGTGGTACATCATAAGGAGGATAATATCCACCTAAATATGGACAATGCACAGCTAAAAGTGAATATCAACAATGCGTTTTTAGACGAATTAGAGGCTCAATCGGTAGTTTATAACCTCAACAACCAGCCTTTAGAGAAATTTATAGCTAAGAGAGTAGAGACTCAAGAAGAGGAAGAACCTGCTATAGAAGAATTAGGACTATCAGACTAATTTGGCGATTTGATGATCAAGACAATAAAAAAACTGCAAGAGGAACTAAGTACTCTTGCAGTTTTTTAGTTTTAGAAGAAAAGATTGTATGTTACCATCCAGGATTTTGTACTAACACTCCTTTATTCTTTTGCAACTCATCAAAAGGAATAGGGTATAAGTACATTGCTCTTTTGAACAAACGTGTTTCGTAAGCAGTACGTTGGAAAAACTCTGCTTTATTATCTGTCTGCATATTCATTCCGTAGAAAGGTCCTCCTTGAGCACCTTGTCCAGGAGCGGCATTATCGGCTATCATCCAGCGGCGTACATCAAAATAACGTTGTCCTTCAGTAGCAAGCTCTACACGGCGTTCACGGCGTATAGCTTCGCGTTGTTGTTCTTGGTTGCCTACGATACTAGGATAAGACACCTCGAGATTAGGAATACCTGCACGTTTGCGTACCTTATTTACATAAGTAAGAATATCAGGTGAAGAAGGGTCTACCTCATTGAGCATTTCTGCATATAACAAGTAGAAATCGGCTAAACGGAAAATAATAGAAGGTCTGAACTTGCTACGAGGATGATTACCCGCATTGTAAACTGTACGATTGATGCGTTTGTAGAGCAAATAGCCAGACCAAGGATAGTCAGCTTTGGTTTTATCATTACCTTGACCTGGGAAAAAGCTCACTTTATTATTGCTAACGTGCCATCTTCTACCGTGATAGAATACAGTTTGGTAGAAACGAGGTTCTCGGTTTATCCACATTCTAAAGGTACCTACCTCGGTGCGCCCTGTAGTATCATCACCAGCTACTGACATACCAGTTTCGGAGTACAAAGGTGAATCTTGTATAGTTTTACCATCATTCATAAAGAAAGCATCGACAAGCTCTTGGGTAACAGCTATGCAGGCAAAACCTACTTTTTCAGTACGAGGCGTACAACGTCTGTCTACCCCTTCTCCACCTATATTACCCCAATCATTGAAGTAAGTAGCCCAAACAATCTCTTTGTTATAAGTTTGGAAAAGGTTGTAAAGCGACTTATCAGGGTCTATAGTACCATCGTTTTTCTTTTCTTCGTACAATTCGTATTTACCTTGGCTATAGTTGATAAAATCTCTTACTGCTTCTAAGGCTTTTTGTTTTTTAGTAGCATTGTAGTCAGGGAAAAGGCGTTTGCCATCAGCATTGGTAAGCGAAAGGGCTTCAGTATAACCACCATTGAATAGTGGGCTGGCGGCATATACCCATAACTTAGCACGTACTGCTAAAGCAACCCCTTTAGTAGGCAATAAAGCTTCGTTTTGCTCTGAATCTACTATGGTTTTTCCTGATAGGTTGAAGTCGGTAAGGCCACTATTAGGATCGTCTATTAGGGCTTTGAGCTCTCCATCTATCCAATTTACTACTTCATCTACACTATTGCGAGGAAATTCCCACGATTTAGCATTAGGGTCGGCTATGGTGCTCATAATAGGGATAGGCCCATATTGCTCGAATAGCAAATAGTGATAGTATGCCCTCATAAATTTGGCTTGAGCCATCATCTGTTTATAGTCTTCAGCACTTACATAGTCGGCAGTACCTTGTTCGGGTATTACTTTTGCTTTAGCCATAAATATATTGGCTTGGCGTATTTTTTGGTACATCAGCGCCCAACGGTGGTAGTAGGCATTACTAGCATTATAACCACTACTTGTGAGGTTTTTGAGTGCCCATTGCGATATTTTCAGCTCATCGCAAAAGCCAGCCCAAGGGTTAGCACGACCCGTATTAGCATCGCCCCTCATAGCCGAATAGTCGGGTATGGCAGCAAATATGGCTCTGTGGAACTTCTTTTCCATAGTAGCATTATTGAATATCTCTTCTTCTGAGAGCTCTGCTGCTAACTCGTCAGATACGTTTAGAAAATCTTTATTGCATCCTACAATTAGTAATACTGCAGTAGCAATGGGTAGTATATATTTTTTCATAATAATCTTTTTTTAAAGTGAAAAGTCTAAACCAAAGGTAAAGGTTCTCTGTAAGGGGTATTTCATACCTGCATTAGCATTACCCATTTCAGGATCCCACATTTTGATAGTATCCCACACATATAGGTTGTTACCCATTAAGTACATTCTACCACTAGTTAAGCGCAATTTTTTAAGTAGGTCTTTAGGTAGATTATAGCCTATTTCTAAGTTTTTGAACCTAATGAAAGAAGCATCGCGTAGCCACCAAGTGCTGGCTACTTGGTTATGCCCATTATTAGCCGTTCTTAGACGTGGGTACAATACATCTTGTGAAGGATTAGCTGCTGTCCAGCGATTTAACGCTTCAGCACGTAAGCTTGATTCGTCTATACCCCAAGTGAAAGGGAAAAATCCTTCAGGATTGTTACCTCCTAATACTGTAGAGACATTGCCTACCCCTTGGAAGAACACGTTGAGATATAGATTTTTATATCCGAAGTTGAAGCCTACCCCATATGAAATCTCTGGAGTAGTAGGATGCCAATCGCCATACATTTGGTCGTATTGGTCTATTTCGCCATCATTATTAAGGTCGGCGTATTTTATATCACCAGGACGTAGCTCAGGTTGCATAGATGAGCGTGGTATATGAGCCTTAGGGGTGTAAGTTTTCTTGCCAGAACCATCAGTAGTAATATTGAAATCATCATCGGTTAAGAGGCGTTCTGCTACATATAGACGATCTTTTCTGAGGGGTTGCCCTGTAGAGTTCATCCATTCATAGCGGTTAGGTGTTTCGTCTCTTTCTACGATTTTATTTCGTGCATAAGTAAAGTTACCACGCATACCTACACTAAAATCTTTGATAAGTGTTTTGGCTGAGAAGCTAGCATCAATCCCCTCATTGGTTACGATACCGAAATTTTGCCAAGGATTTTCATTAAATCCGTTTTGTGAAGGTACCATCTGGCGTCTGAGCAAAATGTCGTGACGGCGGTTATTGAAATAGTCGGCTTGAAGCGTGATGCGGTTATTGAAGAACGCCAAATCTACCCCATAGTTTTGTTTATCTTCTATTTCCCAACCCAAATTAGGAGAAGCAAAACGTCCTTCGGTGATACCGCCTAAATAGTTGATACCACCATTGTTGTTGATACCATAGCCATAGCCATAAGCTCCTTGGTTATATGAAGGACGGTACAAGAAGCGGTCGCCCCCTGTATTATCGTTACCAGTTCTACCATAAGAAACACGCACTTTTAGTCCGTTCATCACTTTGTGAAGTTTTTCACCGTAATAAGGCTCATTATCTACTATCCAAGCTAAACCTACCGCAGGGAAGAAACCAAAACGGTGCCCCTTAGCAAAGTTTTCACTACCGGTAAAACCAAAGTTAGCTTCGACTGAATAACGCTTATCATATATATAGACAGCACGCCCTACATAACCTTGTTTTCTGTAAGCTAATAGGTTGTCGTGGCTTTGACTATCGCTGTGGTTGTATAGTAATAGCCCTGTAACATTGTGCTTAGTATCGAATATACGTTTGTATTCTAAAGCACTTTCTATGTATATTCTCTTAGAAGAAGAGGTAGAAGCGTTGAGCGAAGTAAGAGGTGATTCGGTAACCATCTGTTTGAGGTTTAAGTTACCATTGATGTCGCGACCTCCGTTTTTGCTATAATCTACTATATACTGAGCTGGTGTTTTGCTACGTCTACCTATCATAGTGGCAGTAGCATCATAGCTTACCATAGCTCTGAACTTAAGTCCTTTGGTAAGGACATCTAAATCTTGCTTGAGGGTAACTGCTGACTGAATGTTAGAACGCCATTCTTTGGCATAGCCTGACTCCATTAGTAAGTTGTAAGGGTTTTGACGAGTACTACTAGCACGTGGGTGAGCAGCGTGCATTCCGTTAGAAAACTGCATTGGGAATAAGTTAGGTGGTGCTAAGGTAATGACGTGGAAAAGGGCATCAGTACCTACCCCAGGGTATACGTTTTGCAAATACTGACCACTGAGATTTACGCCTAAAGTAGTGCTATTGCTCACCTCTAAGTCTACATTACTACGCAAGTTATAGCGTTTTACACCTATATTATTTTCGTATTCTTTTTTAGGATTGCTTTTGAAGAGCCCAGATTCATCATAATAAGCACCTGAGATAAAGAATCGAGAGCGTTGTCCCCCACCTCTGAAGCTAAGAGTGTAGCGAGAATTGACCGTAGATTTCTTTAGCAAATCAAGCCAATTGACATCAGGATAAAGGTCGTTATCGGTATGGGCTGCATATTTATCAATAAGAGATTGTGGATATACGTGTGCTTTGCCTTCGTTTTCTAAAGCCTCATTGTAGAGGTTCATAAAATCTACAGAACCTAAGAATTTAGGCAAGCGTGTAGGGGCAGAAACAGTAGTTTCGGCTCTGAAAGAGATTTTGGTCTTTTCGCGCAAAGCCCCTTGTTTAGAGGTGATAAGCACTACCCCATTAGCACCTTGAGCCCCATAGACAGCAGTAGCAGCAGCGTCTTTTAGTAGTGTAAAGCTCTCTATTTCATCAGGCTCTATATCTGACATTGAGCGTGGTACCCCATCGACTAACACTAATGGATGAGTGCCGCCGGCAAACGAACTGATACCGCGAATGAAGAATTCGGAATCATCATAACCAGGTTCGCCAGAGCGCTGAATAGAGATAAGTCCGGCGACTTGACCTGCTAAGCCGTTGATAAAGCTACGCGAAGGGATTTTGAGGTCAGCGCCCTTAACGGTACTCACCGAACTTACGATACTCTCTTTCTTCTGTGTGCCGTAGCCTACGACAACCACATCGGAAAGTTGTTGAGCATCTTCTTTTAAAATCACGTTGAGTGTAACATTCTTACCTCCTCCTGTGACTTTTCTGCTTTGTAGTTTGTAACCTACATAGGAGAAGTCTAAGACATCTCCTTTTTTTACTTCAATGAAGTAATTACCGTCTAAGTCGGTAGTTACCCCTTTACTAGTGCCGTGTACTAAGATATTAGCTCCAGGCAATGGTAAATTTGTTTCGTCTGTTACTTTACCAGCTACCTTTACTTGAGCAGCAAGAGGTAAAGCAAAGAGAAGCAATACGATGGATAATAAAAATCTATACATACAAATAAAAGTTTTTGTTTTGACTCCGCAAAGTTGCGAAATATTTTTATAACTACCAAATTCTCTTCTTAAAAAAATTATAATTTTAACATTTAGAAAGTAAAACAATAAAAAAAAGCGAATGAAGGGGTATTGCATTATTCGTAGTGTTTTGCTATTTTTGTTGTTAATTTAACAATAGGGTTTGTTGAGGCTTCCTGTATTCTTCCTATATCTATTATATATTCTTTCTATA
>ERZ773049.1795-NODE-1795-length-12122-cov-4.603133_pt1 | contig 12122 bp, 12 predicted proteins | sample MGYA00580633_ERZ773049 | MGnify/ENA primary metagenome ERZ773049 (study PRJEB29015, sample SAMEA2737991) | human oral metagenome | biome: human oral; feature: human-associated habitat; material: dental | place: China | collected 2066 ... | reverse complement strand
CACCCCCAGCCCCTCCCCCACAGGGGGAGGGGAGCCGATTGACGGGGATGCGGGTGGTGGTTGTCTTTGGAGGGGGAGGCGGTGTGCCGGGGCACAACCTGTAGAGTAGCGGGGTGGTGTATGTAAATTCAGAGGGTGCGGGCGATGGCAGCGGCGAGCTGGTTGATGGCCTGCGCGGTGGCAGCGACGATGCTGTCCGGGTCGCTCTGCGGCAGCGGCAGTTGTTGTTGGTATTCGTGGTTGGTGGGCGCGGCGTCGCTGCCGCGTTTGCTGGTCTGCCATTGGGCGCTGATGCGGTAGCGCTGGTTGGGCGGGTCGGCGATGAGTTCGCGGATTTGGATGTCGATCAGTACGTCCGGGCGGTTGTTTTCGGCGAGCGGGTAGGTGTAGGTGCGGCTGTTGCCGGTGGCACCGGCTATCGCCTGGCGCAGCACGTCGCGCAGGTTGTCGCTGAAGGGGTAGGTCCAGTGGTGGCTTTTGTCGCGGGTGATGCGCCCTTGCTGGTCGTACCAGACGAGGTATTCGCTGTCGTAGTAGGGCGGCAGTTCGGTGTAGCGGATGGCGGTCGGCGTGCCTTGCCGCGTCGGGGTGGTGCTGATGTCCGGGCGCAGGCTGTGGTAGGTGTCCGGGACGCTGCCGCAGGCGGTGAGGAGGCAGGCGGCGAGGATAAGGGGGATTTTGGGGAGTGTGGTCGCTGCGCGGGTTTTATACATCCCTTCGTCGTCGCTACGCGGGTTATTGGCTGCCCCCACCCCGGCCCTCCCCCACAGGGGGAGGGGGCATATCGGCGGTATTTTGTGCTGCGGTTTGGCAAAGATGTCTTGTCTTTCTGTATTCCACCATTTTTTATGCTTTGTAATCAGGTCGGTAAGGCGCATTTTATTCTCCCATGATGAGGACGTTCGGTTTGTCGTCGATTTTGCGCATGACGTCGTTGATGCTTTTCATGCTGCGCTGTACGGTTTTCAGGGTTTCTTGCAGGCTGTAGGTCAGGTTGCTTTCCGGGCCGATGTTGTACAGGGTTTGTTCAAGCTGTTTGCCGAGGGTTTTCATTTGTTGGTTGAGCTGGGTCAGGACTTTGTCGGTGCTGTCGCCCGCTTTCTGGATGCTCACTAGGGTTTTGTCCAGTTGTTTCAGGGTTTGGTCGAGGTGGCGGAAGGCCGGGCTGGTCAGGGTGTTTTTCAGCGCGGCGGTCGCGTCTTTGGTGTTGGCGGCGATTTCTTCCAGCGGCAGTTTTTTGACGGTGGTGACGATGCTGTTGATGTCGTCGGTCAACTGGCTGATGCTGTCGGCGCGCGACGGCAGCACGAGGTAGTTGCTGTAGGTGTCTTTGCGCAGGCTGCGGATGTCGTCCGGGTATTGTTTGAGGGTGATGATTTTGTCGCCGGTGATGAGGTTGCCGTTTTCCAGGGTCGCTTGCAGGCCGTGTTTGACCAAATCTGCGACAAGGTTGCGGTCGCGTTTTTCCTGGCGGTTGACGCGGTCAATGCGGTCAGGTTCAAGCGCGATGAGTACCGGGGTGACGGCGGTGTTGGCGGTTTCGTCGTAGAGCAGGCGGATGTCGATGACTTCGCCGATGTTCATGCCGTTGAAGTACACCGGCGCACCCTGGCGCAGGCCGCGCGTGGTGCTGTCGAAGTAAACGACGTAGTACTCTTTTTCAAAGCCGGTGCGTTCGGTGCTGGCGCGTTCGTTTTCAAAGAGGGTGTATACGGTGCCGGGGCTGGCCGGGGTGTCGTTGGTGTTGAGCGTGGTCGGGGTGCTGAAGGTGATGCCGCCGCGTACCAGCGCTTCCAGTGATTGCATTTCGAGGTTGGCGCCTTCCGCGCCCATGCTGAAGTTGATGCCGCTGACGTTCCAGAATTTGGTGTTGTTGGTGATGAGGCGGTCGTAGGGCGCGTGGATGAAGGCGGTGAGGTAGAGGTTGTCGTAGTGTTCACTGAAGCGGATTTGTTCGATTTGGCCGACGGCAATGCCGCGGTAGTAGATGGCGGTGCCGACGTTCACCCCGCGCGCGTCGTTGGTGAGCAGGCGCACGCGCAGGCCTTCTTCGGTACTCTGGATTTGCGGCGCTTCGTCGAGGCCGGTGAAGTGGTTGGCGCGGTCTTCGTCTTTGCCGGGGCTGACGGTGATGTAGTTGCCGGAGACGATGGTGCCAAGCCCGGTGATGCCGCTGGCGCTGATTTGCGGTTTGACGATCCAGAACTGGCTGTCTTTTTTCAAAAGCGGCTCGGCGGTGCGCAGCATTTGTGCGGTGACGATGATTTGTTTGAGGTCGTTGGAGAGGTCAATGCTGGTGACGGTGCCAACTTCGAGGTCTTTGTAGCGGATTTTGGTTTTGCCCGCTTCGAGGCCTTCGGCGCTGGTAAAGGCGATTTGGATGATGGGGCCGATTTGGCTCAGGCGCGACCAGGCGAGCCACAGGCCGATGCCAAGGGCGATGACGGGCAGCAGCCAGAGGTAGCTCAGTCGGTTGCGGGCGATTTCAGGTTCTTGCATTGGTGTTCCCGGTAATGGTCCCAGATGAGGCGCATATCGAAGGTTTCGGTGGCGAGCATGGTGAAGACGACGACGGCGGCGAAGGCGAAGATGCCTGGCGCAGGGTTGATTTGCGCGAAGCGGCCATGCACCAGGGCGCCAAGCAGGGCGACGACGAAGACGTCAATCATCGACCAGCGGCCAACGAAGTGGATGAAGCGGTAGAGGCGGGTTTGCAGGCGCGGCGGACGGCGCGGGGTTTGCCGCGAAAGGAGGTAGAGCAGCACGGCGATTTTGAAGAAGGGGGTGAAGATGCTGGCGAGGAAGATGACCAGCGCGATGGCGTAGGAGCCGTGGTGCCAGAGCAGGGCGATGCTGCTCATGATGGTGTCGGCCTGCGGCGGCTGGGTGAGGTAGGTGGTGTTGGTAATCGGCAGCAGGTTCGCCGGGAAGAAGAGGATGATGGCGGTAGCGAGGTACGCCCAGGTGCGGTTGTAACTCGCCGGTTTGCGCCGGTGCAGGTGGCCGTGGCAGTGCGGGCAGCGGCGGGCAGGTGCGCGGACGACGGTGGCGCAGTCGAGGCAGAGCAGCAGGCCGTGGGCGCTGGCGGTATCGTTAGAGACGGTAGTCTTCTTCATAGGCGAGGAATACGGCATCGCTCAGGTCGAAGCGCAGGGTGACGAAGACGGAGCAGAACATCAGCGCGCAGAACGCCCAAAAGCCGGGCTGGAAGGTGATGCTGGCGATTTGCAGGATTTTGACGAGGGTGACGACAACGCCGATGAGGTACACCTCCAGCATATTCCACGGCGCCATGTGCGTCATCCAGTGCAGGAATTTGTGCGAGATGTCGTTCAGAAAGCGGTAGCGGAAGCTGATGATGACCCACAGCACCGCGAGCAGGTACCACAGCGGCATGACGATGATCAGCATACAGACGAGGATGCCGAGGATGTGCAGGTCGTTGTCAAACAGCGCCTTGATGCTGGAGAAAACGGAGATGGTGGTGTCGTCGCCGCTCAGGCTCAGGGTGATGAAGGGGAAGCTGTTGGCGATGATGAAGAGGATGAGTGCGGTCAGCGCGTAGATGAAGGCTTTGCGGAAATCGGCGAGGCCGTCGTCAATTTTGCTGCCGCAGTCGGTGCAGTAGGCGTTTTCGCCACGGCGCAGCGCTTTGCGCTGGTAGAGCGCGTCGCAGTAGGGACAGGCGAGGAGTTCTCGTTGCGGCATGGTTTTGCAGAAATGAAAAAGTCTGGCACCGGAAAGGTGCCAGACGGATTGGGATTGCCGGAATCAGTTGCGGTTGAAAGCAGTCAAGATGTTGATCAGACTGAGGAACATATTGAAGATGTTGATGAACAGGTTCAACGTCGCAATGATGTAGTTGGTTTCCTCACCGTGAATGATGTTGCTGGTGTCATAGAGGACATAGCCTGAGGAAATCAGCAGGAATCCGGCGGAAGCGGCGACACTCAGCGCGCTCATGTTAAAGACAAACGCGCCCAGCATGGCGAGGAATACCACAAAGATGCCGGTAAAGAGGAAACCGCCCAAGAAGGTGAAATTGGTGCCGGTGAACAGCACGTAGGCGGACAGCCCCAGGAAGAGAATGGCAGTACCGACCAGCGCCTTGACGATAATGCTGCCCATGCCGGCTCCCATCAGCAGGGTCAGGATGTTGGAGATACTGAAACCGAGGAAGCCGGTGAGGGCGAAGAGGAGGACGATGCCGAGGCCGTTGTTGCGGTTGGCAGAAACGGCGGGAATCAACAGCACCCAGCCGATGAAATACAGCCAAAACGGTACGTTCACCTTCATCAGCATACCGACATAAGCGCACGCTGCGCTGAACAGCACGTTCATGGCGAGCAGGATGTAAGTTTGGCGCAGCACCTTGTTGCGCGCGAGGATGCCGTCCTGGGAGATGGCTTCAATAGTGCGGGGGTTCATGTTGTTCATGAAAGCTCCTGTTTAAGGGTTGAGGGTTGAAAATACAAAAATTGTGCAAGGATTGTAGGGGGTTGGGCGAAACTTGTAAAGCAGGCGGAAATTAGCATTTCACCAGCGAACAGACTTCAATATTGCCCAGCTTGTCGCGCCCGTGCAGCCCTTCGATTTCCATCAAAAAAGCCGCGCCGATGACATTCGCGCCGAGACTGCGCAGCAGCTCGATACAGGCGGCCATCGTGCCGCCGGTGGCAAGCACATCATCGACCATCATCACGCGTACCCCTGATTTGACGTCATCTGTGTGAACTTCAAGGGTGTCCTGGCCATATTCCAAATCAAAAGTGATGCGGCTGACCTCACGTGGCAATTTGCCCGGCTTGCGCAGCGGGATAAAACCGATGCCGAGGCGCTGCGCCAGGGCGGAGGCAAAAATAAAACCGCGCGCTTCCGGGCAGGCAAGCACATCGGGCTGATGGCCGCTTTCCTCGCAGAACTGCGCCATCTCCTCAATGGCAGCGTGGAAGCCGGGGCCGTCGGCGAGCAGCGGGGTAATATCCTTGAAAATAATGCCCGCTTTCGGATAGTCCGGGATGTCTTTAATCAGCGAATGCCAGGACATGAGATGATTCCTTGTACAGTTGAAAAGCCGCATTCTAACGCATCGCGCAGGCTTGCGTGTGGCGGCGTTCGTCCCCACAATGCCCCCTTTTTCGGAGACCCGACCCCATGCAAACCCCGCGATTCATGCAGCGCGACGAAGTGCCGCTGCAATCGCTCTACGAACACAACTACTGGCTCTTCCGCCTCCTCCTGCCGCAACCGCCCGCCGATGACGCCTGGTACATCCTGCGCGCGCCACAGCGGGCGGCCATCTACCTGCGCTGCATTGGCCGCCACGCCTACACCAGCGAATGGCTGCTCGGCCATTTCTACCCGCAGCGGCAACAGCGCCGCTTCGCCCCCGACTACCGCATCCGCGTCTATCACGACGCGCGCCTCGCTGAAGCGATGCTTGACGCCGACCTGCCGATACGCCAACAGCGCGCGGCAAAGCGGGCGCAAAACCGCGCGCTGGCCGAATGGCTGGACTACTGCCGCCGTTACCAGTACCGCCTCGCGGGCGTGGCACAAACCGTGCCGCTGGTGGACGTCGCATGAACCGCGTGGAAAACCGCCGCCGTCGCCTCATCCTGCTGACCATCGTCCTCGCGGGCGTCGCCGCCTTCATCCCCGGCATCCTGTTGCCGATGATGACCGTGCAAAAACTGGTGCTGGTGAAAAACACCTTCACCGTCCTCTCCGGCATCGGCGCGCTGCTTGCCGACAAAACCTTCGGCCTCGGCCTGCTGCTGCTCGCCTTCAGCGTCCTCTTCCCGCTCGGCAAATTCGCGCTGATGGCGGCATACCTCTACTACTACCCTCCCATCCCCGCCGCGCTTGCCCGCTGGCAGAGCTGGCTTGGCAAACTGGCGAAATTCTCGATGATAGACGTCTTCTTCGTCGCGCAAATGCTGATGATCCTGAAGCTCGGCTGGTTGGTGGAAGTACAAATCCACAGCGGCATCTACTGGTTCTCCGCCGCCGTCCTCTTCTCGCTCGTCGCCGGCATTGCGATTGAATACGACCTGAAAGCACGGCTGGCGACGCCTACGCCATAGCGGTCCCCTCGCCTGCGAAGGAGGGGCAGGGCGGATTTTATAGCCATCTTTACAAAGCCTTGTGCGGCGACGCGCCTTGTCTGAAACTTTCGGTGGATGGCTATATCGCTATTTCCACAGATGAAAAATCCCCGCCGGAGCGGGGATTTTTGTTAGCAGGCGCAATCAGAAGTGGTACTGCTTGCACAGTTTGCGGAAATCTTCCGTCTGCTGGCGTACCCAGTTTTCGTCTTTGCCCAGTTCGGTGGCGATGTAGCGCGCGACGTCTTCCGCGACCTCACTCGCGGCGCGGGCATCAAGGAAGAGCAGGCGGATACGGCGGGCGAGGACGTCTTCCAGCGTTTGTGCCATTTCTTCGCGCACCGCCCACAAGGCTTCGGCGTAGAGGAAGGGGTGATCCGGGTGGATTTTGCTGCCCGCTTTGGCATCAGCCTGGGCAAGCGCTTCTATCGCTGCGCGGTCGCTGCCGTAGTAGCCGAGGTGGTTGCCCATGTCCGCCGGCGCATGGCCGTGGATTTTCAGTTCGGTGGTCTGGCAGGGTTTTTCCGGCAGGGTTTTGTCCTTGATGGCGGCGTCAATCGCGTCTTCGGCCATTTGCCGGTAGGTCGTCCATTTGCCGCCGATGATGTCCACCATGCCGGACGGGGTGACGTGTACTTTGTGGCTGCGCGAGACTTCTTTGGTGCTTTTGCCGCTGTCTTTCGGCGCGGCAAGCGGGCGCAGGCCGACGTAAACGCTGCGGATGTCGGCGCGGGTCGGTGCCTTGACGAGGTAGTCTTTGGCGGTGTTGAGGATAAAGTCCACTTCTTGTTCGAGCGGTAGCGGTTCGTATTCGGCGTTTTTGACGAGGGTGTCGGTGGTGCCGACGACGAGTTTGTCGTGCCACGGTACGGCGAAGAGGACGCGGCCATCGGAGGTTTTCGGCACCATCAGCGCGGAGTCGCCGGGGAGGAAGCTGCGATCGATGACGATGTGTACGCCCTGGCTGGGGACGATGCCGTCTTCGGAGTGCGGGTCATCCATATGGTTGATTTCATTGGCGAATACCCCGGTCGCATTGACGACGCAACGGGCGTTTACGGTAAATTCGTCGCCGGAGAGGGTGTCGCGTACTTTGACGCCGCTGATTTTGCCTGCTTCGTTTTTGTTGAGACCGATGACTTCGCAGTAGTTCACCACCGCCGCGCCGTGCTCAACGGCGGTTTGCGCGAGGTTGATGGCGAGGCGGGAGTCGTCAAACTGGCCGTCGTAGTAGCAGACACCGTTGCGCAGTTTTTCCGGCTTGACACCTTCGAGCAGTTTGTTGGCCTCAGCTTTGCCGAGGTAGCGGGTGTGGCCGATGCCGAGTTTGCCGGCGAGGCGGTCGTAGAGCCAGAGGCCGAAGGTGTAGTACGGCGCCGTCCACCATTTTTCGCCGGGGATGATGAAGGCTTCGCTTTTGAAGAGGTGCGGCGCGTTTTTGGCGAGACGGCCGCGTTCGCGTAGGGCTTCGCGCACGAGATCGACGTAGCCTTGCGCGAGGTAGCGCACGCCGCCGTGAACGAGTTTGGTGCTGCGGCTGGAGGTGCCTTTGGCGAAGTCGCGGCGCTCCAGCAGCAGGGTAGAGAATCCGCGGGTAATGGCATCTACCGCGATGCCGAGGCCGGTCGCGCCGCCACCGATGACGACGACGTCCCAGGTTTCTGCGCTTTTGGCGCGTTCGAGATTCTCTTGTCTTTTCATAAAATTGTGCTCCTTTAATCAGATTTTTACCAGAAACTCACTGGAGATGTGCGTATTTTAACACCCGCATTCACACTCATCACAAAGAAAGTAAATTTTGAGGGCTAAAATCCCACAACAACGGCGCTTTCGTTACAATAGTTACTCACACGTCATCCACAAGGAATCCACATGAAGACGCTCGCCCTCATTCTCGCTGCCGGTCAAGGCAAACGTATGCACTCCGCCCAGCCCAAAGTTTTGCAGCCGGTCGGCGGCAAGGCGATGATTGTGCATTTGCTGGAGACGCTGCAAGTGCTCGCGCCGACGGAAAGCGCGGTGATTTACGGCCATCAGGGCGAGCAGTTGCGCGCCTGCATCGCCCCCGCCTGGCCGCAGTTGCGCTGGATTTTGCAGGCGGAGCAGCGCGGTACCGGCCACGCGGTGCAGATGGCGCTGGATGACATCGCCCGCGCAGACCTCGTCCTCATCCTTTATGGCGACACGCCGCTGGTGCGCGCGGAGACGCTGCAACGGCTGCTGGAGGCGGGGCAGCAAAACGGCTTTGCCCTCTTGACCACGGTGGTGGACGAGCCGCACGGTTACGGGCGCATCGTGCGCAATGCGGCGGGCGAGATGACCGCCATTGTTGAGGAAAAAGACGCGGGCGACGCCGAGCGCGGCATCCGCGAAATCAATACCGGAATGATGGCGGTGAAAAGCGAGTACCTCCGCCGCTATTTGCCGCAATTGCAGGATTACAACGCCGCCGGCGAGTTTTATTTGACCGACCTCATCGCGCTGCACGTCGCCGCCGGTTGGCGCGTCGTGACCGTTCCCGCCGCCGATAGCGCCGAGACGATGGGCATCAACACCCGCGCACAACAGGCACAGGCGGAAGCGGTGTGGCGGCAGCGGCAGGCACAGGCGTTGCTGGAGGCAGGCGTTACCTTGATTGACCCGGCGCGGATTGACGTGCATGGCACGGTCAGCGCCGGGCGCGATGTGGTGATTGAGGCGAATGTGGTGCTGAAAGGCGCGGTCAGCCTTGGCGACAATGTTTATATTGAAAGCGGCTGCGTGCTGGACAGTTGCACCATCGCGGCGGGCGCGCGCATTTACAGTCATTCGCGGCTGGAGCATTGCGAAGTGGGGGCGAACGCGCAAGTCGGGCCGTTCGCGCGGCTGCGGCCGAAAACGGTGCTGGCCGAAGGGGTACGCATCGGCAATTTCGTCGAAACCAAGGCGGCGAATGTTGGCCGTGGCAGCAAAATCAACCATTTGAGCTACATCGGCGACGCCACCCTCGGCAGCGCGGTCAACATTGGCGCGGGGACGATTACCTGCAATTACGACGGCGCCAACAAATACCGCACCACCCTCGGCGACCGCGTTTTCATCGGTTCGAACAGCGCGCTGGTCGCCCCGGTGCACATCGGCGACGGCGCGACCATCGGCGCCGGTTCGGTCATCACCAAAGACGTCCCGGCGGAGCAACTGGCGCTGACGCGCAGCGAGCAGAAAACCATCAGCGGCTGGCAACGGCCGGTGAAGAAGGGGCATTGAGATTGTTTGCGGCGTTTTGTATATGGTCGGTCGCTGCGCGGGTTGTTTGCTGCCCCCTCCCCAACTCTCTCGCACTACGCGCGAGCTGTTCCAGTCCCCCACGGGGGAGGGAGTTGACCTGCGTATGCCCGCAGAATGACGCTCGCAACGGGCATAATCGCAAACGCCCTGTGATTCACTTTTCCGCCGTAGGAAGTGTGATTCGACGAAATTGCGTACATGGGCTTTCATCTCCTGTTTTGGCTGTTTGCTGTTCGTGCAGAAAACGAAAGCCTGTCAAACAGCGGAAAGGCTCCCTCCCCCGTGGGGGAGGGCTGGGGTGGGGGCAGCCAATAACCCGCAGCGCGACAAAAAACGATGTCAGGTATGAATCAATACCCCATCTGCGAAAGGCGCTTTCCAAAATAGTACCGGGAGCCATCCATAACCCCGTTTACATACACCCTGAGCGCTCAGGTGTATGTATAAATTCCGCCATCCAAAAGAAGGACTGAAATGACAGACACTTCCCCCAATACCCAGGTGAAACGCCACCTGAAAACCCGCCATCTGTCGATGATTGCCATCGGCGGCTGCATCGGCACTGGCCTCTTCATGGCAAGCGGCAGCGCCATCCACGACGCCGGCCCCGGCGGCGCGCTCGTCGCCTACGCCGCCATCGGCCTGATGGTCTATTTCCTCATGACCTCGCTCGGCGAAATGGCGACCTGGCTGCCGACCTCCGGCTCGTTCGCCACCTACGCCTCGCGCTACGTCGATCCCTCGCTCGGCTTCGCCCTCGGCTGGAACTACTGGTTCAACTGGGTCATCACCGTCGCGGTGGACGTCTCCATCGCCGCCGTGGTCATCACCTACTGGGAGCCGCTGCGCTTCCTGCCGCCGTGGGGCTGGAGCCTGATTTTCTTTGGCCTCATTTGTCTCTTGAACGCCTTTTCCGTGCGTGCCTACGGCGAATCCGAATACTGGTTCGCGCTCATCAAAGTCGTCACCGTCATCATCTTCCTCTGCATCGGCACGCTGACCATCTTCGGCATCCTCGGCGGCGAGTACGTCGGCTTTAGCAACTTCACCGCAGCAGGCGGCCCCTTCCTCGGCGACGGCGCGGGCGGCCATTTCCTCACCATCCTCGGCGTCTTCCTCATCGCCGGTTTCTCCTTCCAGGGGACAGAACTCATCGGCATCACCGCCGGCGAAACCGCCAACCCGGAAGAAAGCATCCCGAAAGCGGTCAAACAAATCTTCTGGCGCATCCTCATCTTCTACATCCTCGCCATCCTCGTCATCGGCCTGCTCATCCCGCACACCAGCGACGAACTGCTCGGCGCGGACATCGGCGCGGGCGCGGAAAACATCGCCAAATCGCCCTTCACCCTCGTTTTTGAGCGCGCCGGATTCGCCTTTGCCGCAGCCGTGATGAACGCGGTTATCTTGAGCTCCGTGCTGTCGGCGGGCAACTCCGGGATGTACGCCTCGGTGCGGATGCTCTACGCGATGGGCAAAGACGGCCTCGCCTGGCCAGTTTTTGCGCGCACCACCCGTGGCAGCGGCGTACCGCTCATCGCCCTGGCATCCACCGCTGCCGTCATCCTCGGCCTCTTCCTGCTGCAACTGAACGAAGAAATCGGCAAAGACCTGTTCGACCAGTACATCATCGCCGCTTCCGGCCTCACCGGCTTCATCGCCTGGCTCGGCATCGCCATCAGCCATTACCGCTTCCGCCGCGCCTTTGCCGCGCAAGGCCGCTCGCTCAGCGAACTCGGCTACCGCGCCAAATGGTTCCCCTTCGGCCCGCTTCTGGCGCTCACCCTGTGCGTGCTGGTCATCATCGGCCAGGACACCGAGCTGGTGCTGAAAGGCGACCTCAACTGGAAACGCCTCGTCGTCACCTACATGGGCATCCCGGTCTTCCTCGCCTTCTACCTCTACCACAAGCTGCGCTACCGCACTCACAAAATCCCGCTGCAGGACATTGACCTGCGCCGTGACGCGGAATAACACGCAAAAGAAAACCCGCCACCATGGCGAGTTTTGAAAATTTGGCGTCTGCGGGAGTGGGGGATTTTTCAATTGTAAACAGCCTTTAGCGTGGCATTGGCGCTCCGGCAAACCACCAGGCGGTGGCGATGCCGGAGAGGAATCCCCAGATGTGTGCCGCCCACGAAACTTGCGGCTGATATTTGAACAGCGACGCCAGCAGTCCACCGTAGAGGAGGAAGGCGGCAATGGCGGAATAGAGCGCCCACGGGTCGTGGATAAAGGCGGCGTTGGCGAGGAGAAAGCCAAAGAGGGCGAAGACGAGGCCGGAGGCGCCGAGCATGATGGCGTTGCGGCCAAAGAGCCAGACGCCGAGGCCGCTGCCCGTCGCTGCAAGCAGCAGCAACAGCAGGTATTTATGCAGCGGCAGCAGGTTGGCGCTCAAAAAGCCCATGATGGCAAGCGGAATGCTGTTGGAGAGCAGGTGCGCCCAGTCAACATGGAAAAATGGCGCGGTGTATATCGCGGGCAGACTGAGGAAATGGCGCGGGCGGATGCCGAGGAATTGGCGCAGACTTTTGAAGGTGAGGCGATCCAGGACGAAGCCTGCCCAGATGAGGGCGAGCAATGCCAGCAGTGGATATTTGGCGGCATATTTCAGCCAGAGTTGGGGGTTAAGGAGTTCGGGGTTCATGGACGGAATGATTTTTCAGGGTGCGGTCAGGGGCTGTTTGCAATTGAAAAATTCCCTCCCCTGCAGGGCGAAGCCCGCAGCGGGGGAGGGTTGGGGAGGGG
>ERZ773049.1779-NODE-1779-length-12166-cov-7.386673_pt1 | contig 12166 bp, 8 predicted proteins | sample MGYA00580633_ERZ773049 | MGnify/ENA primary metagenome ERZ773049 (study PRJEB29015, sample SAMEA2737991) | human oral metagenome | biome: human oral; feature: human-associated habitat; material: dental | place: China | collected 2066 ... | reverse complement strand
CCCCCTACATCGAGACCAATCCGGACGTCTGCCGCGCCTTCCGGCCCAAGTCGGCGGTGCGTCCTGCCTCTGCGCCCGCACCCGCTCAGACCGAGCGCCGCATGGATGCCGCCGCCACCCTGCCCACGGCCGAACCTTCCCTGCCTGCGCACCCGTCCGGCACCATTCCGGCTGAGCCGATGAGCGCGGCCTCCGATACCGATCCTGCGCTGGCATGCGGAACCCCGGACAGCACCGATCCGACGGCCATGCACGCTGATGCCGGCCCCGTCGACGAGACCGGCACCATGGACAACCTCGAACCCATGCGAAGCACGGAAGACGTGCCCGATGAAGGCGCAGCGCCCACCGTGACGGCCACGGATGAAGCGCCCGCAGCCCCTGCCCGGGGGCCCCTGCCCGGCGGCCGCATCGAGCCCACCATCGGTACCGCGACCAACGCGCCTCACCCCACCGGCCAGCCCATCCAGCAACCCATTCCCGACGACTCCAGCCTGCCCGGACTGGGCTGATCAGTTGCATGCCATGAAGGCCCGCCCGGCCTCCGAGACCGGGCGCGGGCGGTGCGCGTCCGCAGGCCTGACGTCGACGACACGCGACGTCACAGCCCCTCGGCGCCTAGACCCGCCGGCAGCCCATCACCCCCGGAATCTGCCGAATCGCATTGCGCAGCTTGTCCAGAACCTCGGCCGACGGCACCTCCAGCACCAGCGTGAAGCGCGACAGCTCCTTCACCGTCTGGCTCTGCACCGACAGCAACGGGCACTGCTCGCGCGCCAGCATGTCCAGGACGTCGCGCAACAGGCCCGAACGGGCCTCGGCCGTCACCACCACCCCGGCCGAATAGCGCCGGGGCTTGAGCTGCCCGCCCTTGGTCTTCACGGGCTTCTGCCAGTCGTCTCCCCATGAGACCGCCAGTTCGCGCTCGGGCGCCCGCTCGCGCAACGCGGCCAGCGCCGGGCATCCCTTGCGGTGCACGGACACCCCGCGTCCCCGGGTCACGAAGCCACTGATCTCGTCGGGCGGTACCGGATGGCAGCAGCCGGCCAGATGGGTCATCAGGAAGTCCACCCCCATCACCAGCACCGCGTTCGACCCGGGCGCTGCCGACTTGCGCATCTCCGGCGCTGCTGGCGGTGTCGGCGCAGGGGCCGGTGGCACCACCGGCTCATTGCGGATCGCTGCCTCCAGCGCCCGTGCTCCCACCTCCTCGCGCGCCACGGCCGCGAACAGCGCCTGCGTCGACGGATACTTCAGCCGCTCGGCCAGCACCTCCAGCGACTGCCCCGTGCGCCCCTCGCGGGCCAGCGCCTTCTCCACTCGCTCGCGCCCGGCCAGCTGCTCTTCACCACGTGCCTGCGCGTTGAACCACTGCCGAACCTTCTGCCGGGCCCGGTTGCTGCGCACAAAGCCCAGCGACGGGTTCAGCCAGTCACGCGAGGGCCCCGGCTCATCCATGCCCACCCGGGCCTGGACGATCTCCACCACCTGTCCATTGGCCAGCGGCGTGTTCAGCGGCAGCATCCGCCCGTCCACCCGAGCCCCCCGGCAGCGATGCCCCAGCGACGTGTGCACGTGATAGGCAAAATCCACGGCCGTGGAGCCCATCGGCAGCTCGATCACCCGTCCCTGCGGCGTCATCGCAAAGATCACGGAATCATCAGCCGTACTGGTTTCCTCGCCCGCAATCCGCTCGCCCTGGTCATGCTGCCAGGCCAGCAGCTGCCGCAGCCACGAAATGCGCGCCTGCCCGTCCAGCGACGGCACCACCACCTTGCCGCCTCCAGGGGCGCTTTTTTCCTTGTAGCGCCAGTGCGCCGCCAAGCCGTACTCGGCCGCCTCGTGCATCGCCCGCGTGCGGATCTGCACCTCCATCGGTCGGCCATCGTCGGCCATCACCACCGTGTGCAGCGACTGGTAGCCATTGGGTTTCGGATCGGCGATGTAATCGTCCAGCTCGTCCATCTCCGGCACCCAGCGCTGATGCACCAGGTCCAGCGTCGCATAGCAGTCGGCCAGCGTCTCCACCATCACCCGCAGCGCCCGCAGGTCATGCAGCTTGTCCAGGCTCAGATGCTTGGCCCGCAACTTGTTGTGGATGCTGTACAGGTGCTTCGAGCGCCCCTTCACCTGCGCCTCGATGCCATGTTCGGCCAGCAACGCCGACAGCTCGGCCGTCGCATTGGCCACGAAGGCATCCCGCTCCGGACGCTTGCTGTCCAGCGCCCGGGCCAGCTCCCGATAGCGCGCCGGCTCCAGGCAGCGGAAAGCCAGATCCTCCATCTCCCACTTGATGCGGTAGAGCCCCAGACGGTTGGCCAGCGGCGCCAGCACCTGCATCGCCTCCTGCGCCAGCCCCTGCACATCGGCGTCCGACACCGGAGCCACCGGCACGCCCGGCTCGACAAGCCCCTCGGCCAGAGACGATCCCTGGCCCTCGGCATCATCTCCGGCCCCCCGATGCGCCGCGACATGGCGCAACGACTGCAGGGCCGATGCCAGCCGCACCATCACCACCCGCACGTCCCGCGCCATGGCCAGCGTCATGCGACGCAACACCTCCGGCTGCGACTGTCCCGGCGCCCCCTGGCTGCCGATCAGGGCCGAGAACGACAGGGACATCAGACGCTGGCAGTTGGCCAGCAGCGTGCCCAGGTAGGCGCCCAGCTCCTCGCCCAGCTGCACATCCAGTTCCGCCTGATCCGGCCAGGGATCACTGCACACCAGCAGCCCGAGCACCCGGGTGATCGGGTCCGCCCCCTGCAGTTCCAGAACCGCCGCCAGCCCTCGCCCATGTGTCAGCCTCGGCTCGCCCAGCGCGCCGTGGCCGCTCACCCGCCATGGACCCTCACCATGCGCGGCCAGCCAGTCGAGGGCCCATGCCAGCATCTCCTGAGAAGTGCCCAGGATCGGCGCAGGCACGGCCGCGCCCTCCGCCGCATCGCCCTGCCGCCCTGTTTCCTCAGCTGCCATCACGATCCCCTCATCCAGCATCTTCAACGAATGTTACGTCATCACACAGGGAATCCGACGACATCCGGCCCCCCCCGGGAAAGCCCCCGACAAGGCCCTCCGCCCGGCACGCACATGGCCCGGATGACACGACATGCCAACCTGGCACAACCCGGTAACCAGCCCCTGCATCACGCAAAGTTTGTCACATCCGCTGACAGAAGGCGTCGGCAGAACCTGTTGCGCTAACAACACAATGCAACAAATATCATTCCGCCAACATTGGGGTGGACAAAGCGTGCAGTATGTCCTTAGGGGCTTTTTTTCTTTCTGATGGAATACCCGACACCTAGACGACCACCCCATCCGTCCATGAGCAACAAGCACCTTATGATCGTGGAACTCTCGCCCGAGCATGCCATCGGGCTGCAGAACTCCCCGCTGGCGAGAGACGCCCTGCTGATCCAAGGTATCAAGAAAGCCATCGTCAAGCTGCACAGCACCGAAGTCGACGTCATCGTGCTCGACTTCGGCACGCACGGTGGCCCCAGCCAGGCCAACTCCCCCGTGGACGCCTGTCGCCAGCTGACCGCAGCCAGTCCCAACGCCAAGATCATCGCCATCGGTGCCACCGATGACTACTTGGCCGGTCAGCTGCTGCTGCCCAACGTCTACGACGTGCTGGCCTACCCGTCCGACACCCAGGTCCTGCCCTATGCCGTGCAGCGTGCCCGCCGCCTGCAGCAGATCCGCCTGCACAACATCAGCCTCACCAAGGTCCGCCCGCTCAACGAGCTGATCCCCGGCCTGATGAGCAGCGATGCCGCCGTGCGCCGCGTCGTCAAGCGCGCCCGTCGCCTGCTGGGCCACAACCTGCGCATCCTGATCCAGGGCGAACCGGGCACCGGTCGCAAGACCCTGGCCCACTACTTTGCCCAGTACAACGGCCAGCGCCCCGGCACCGACAGTGCCCAGCTGCCGGCCGTGCCGATGCCTCCCATCGTCAGCTGCAACCGCTACACCCGCGGCATCGACATCGAGGTTGCCTTCCGCAAGGCGACCACCGAGTACCAGGGCACCGGCCAGCCCATCGTCATCCTGGAAAACGTCGAACAGCTCGACCCCACCACGCAGACGGAGCTGCTGTACCTGATCCACAACAGCGAGACGCGCTGGAAGGACGTCAACACGCTGCCGCAGATCATCAGCATCGCCAGCCCGTCGCTGGGCAACCGCATCGTCGAGGGACAGTTCCGCCGCGACCTGTACGATCGCCTGGGCCAGGTGCACCTGTGCCTGCCGGCCCTGCGCCAGCGTGGTGACGACGCCCGTGAACTGGCCCAGTGGCTGCTGAACCAGGCCCACCAGGAGAACCCCGACAAGCCCCGCATGGTGCTCTCGGACGACGCCCTCGTGGCCATCAGCCGCTACACCTGGCACGGCAACATCACCGAGCTGCGCAACGTCATCCAGCAGGCCATGCTCACCACCGACGGCGTCGTCATCCAGGCGTCCGACCTGGCGCTGCCCGCCAACGAGACCCTGCCGCCGGTCACCATCAAGCATGCCCGCGACGAAGCCGAACGCGATGCCATCATGCGCGCCCTGAAGGACGCCAACGACAACATCGCCAAGGCCGCCATCACGCTGGGTGTCAGCCGCCCCACCCTTTACGACCTGTTGGCCAAGCACCACATGCGCTGAAAACGGCAGCCGCCCCGGGGCTCGGCCTGCATGTGTCCAGGCCCCCTGAACCGGGTACTGCGGTAAAATGCAGGGGTACGGTACACCGTCCCCCGCCCGACGGACGGTGCAGCCCGATGGCCGCACCGTTCTGTCGTTTCCGTGCCCGGGTGGTGTTCCTTCGGGCAGTGTCTCACTCCAGAGGTGACTCCTTGGCTGCGCACCCCAAACGGGCCTCCTTCAGCGCCCGACATCTGCTGGGCCCCACGCTCCTGCTGCTGTCCGCCTCCGCCACCGCTCAGACCGGTGGCCCCATCGGCGGCCCGGTCGGCGCTCCCACTGGCGCCAATGGCGCCACCGGCGGCAGCTATTACCAGGGCAGCCGCGGCGCACTGGCTGCTCCCAGTGGCAACTGGTCCTCGGGCCGTGCCGGGCGCGGTGCCTACGGCATGGATCGCCGCAACCAGTCCTACAACACCTACCGGGCCACCGGCTACGAAGTCCAGCCCCAGATCCGCAACGTTCCCGGCCAGGCCCAGCCCAGCGCCGCGCTGCAGAAAAAGGTGCGCCCCGGCCAGGAAGATGCCACCCGGCGCGTGGCCGGCAACACCCGCCGCAACGTCGACGAACCCATCAACCTGTCCTCGCTCACCAAGAAGGTGGCGCGCAAGGAAGTCAGCGCCATCGAGCACTACCGCGACATGGTGCAGCAGGGCATGATGGCCGAGTCCGGCTTCTCCGGGCGTCCCGACTATGGTCGCGCCCAGGCCCTGTACTGCGAAGCCGCCCGCGGTGGCTACCCCGACGCCATGGTGCGCCTGGGCTGGATCTACGAGGAAGGCAAGGGTGTTCCCAAGAACACCGACATGGCCGCCACGCTCTTCCAGCGCGCAGCCCGCTTCGGCAGCGACATCGCCCAGGACCTCACCCAGCGCTACAAGATGGGCAAGGAAGTGCTGCCCCCCTGCGTCAAGGGCAGCATCGTCGAGAAAGGCTCTGCCGAGCGCTCGGCCAGCGTCACCGAACTGGCTGCACTCAGCAACCACACCGCACGCAGCCGCAATCCGGTGGCTGGCGCCGCACGTACCAAGATCGTCAACCACGTCATCGCCGAGGCCCGCAAGTACAAGCTTGATCCTCGCTTGGTGCTGGCCGTGATGTCCACCGAATCCGCATTCAACCCCAACGCCCGTTCCGATCGCAACGCCTTCGGGCTCATGCAGATCATCCCGGAAACGGCCGAGCGCTTCGGCGTCACCGACATCATGGACCCGGTGCAGAACATCCGGGGCGGCATGGCCTACCTGCGCTGGCTGCTCAACTATTACCGGGGTGACGTGAGCCTAGTGCTGGCCGCCTACAACGCCGGCGAAGGCGCCGTCGATCGCTACAACGGCGTGCCGCCCTATGCCGAGACGCTGGCCTACGTCCAGCGCATCCGGGCCGCCTACCCGTTCGACTTCCACCCCTACGATCCCAGCGCCACGGCCAGCAGCTCGATGTTCAAGGAAAAGGGAAAACCGAAGGACACCACGCTGTCGGCCAACCAGCCGGCCTCCCGTGACCGCAACAGCTGAACCACAACAGCTTGGATCGTCCTTGACCGTTCCAAGGCCCCTGCATGAACCGGACCTTTCAGAACACCTGACGCGACAAGACCCGCCTCATCAGCGGGCCTTGTCGTTCATGACGGGGCCTTCTCACTCACTGGCATGGATCCGAGCCGCGAACGGCCCAGGCGATCGACAGACTCACCACTGAAACAGCCGTCCTGAAACGGCCCTCGCTCACGCTGTCCGCTTTGCCCGCACCTAGCGTGCCATCCGGCTACCGAGTCCATCGGTAGCCCATCCAGCACCCGGGATCAACCTGCCGTCTCGCTCTTGTCCTCACCATCTGCCGTCGTGCAGACGGCAGGATGTACGGCCGGCGCTGAAGCATCAGCGGGCGTGGACATCAACGGTTTCGGATCCACCAGTCCCAGCAGACCACCTCCCGTCATCTGGCCAGCCCCCTGACCCGCGGTCATTCCCGACGACAGGTTGGGCACCGTAACTGTCGACGCCTGGCCTTGTCCCAGACCCCAGCGAACCGGCCCCTTCTCCGGCATGAAATAGGAAGGATCATGCCGCTGCGGCGCAGGCCCCGTATTGCTCTGTATCGGTGTGCGTTGGGGTACCGGACGCAGCGTGCCGGCGCCCAGCGTGCTCCCCTGGCCCATGGGCACATTCGACTTCACGGCAGCCATCAGCAGCGGCGAGCGCCGTGCGGGCGACATCATCCGCGTCGTGGCCACCACCTTCACCGGAATCCGTCCCTGCAGGTAGTACAGGCAGTTGCCGCCTCCGGCCGTCCCCTGGGCCACCAGGCCCGCCAGTGAATCACAGCCGTGCAGCGTGCGCATCGCCTTCAGGAACAGGGTGGATACACCCGGTACCCGCAACGGCACCCCGTAGGTCACCTCCAGCCGCAACATGTTGGCATCGGCCAGCGTCTGACCGGAACTGCGCCCGATCGGCTCATTCCCGCGATAGCCCGACGCGCCACTGGCCGGCATCGTCTTCTCACGCCGGTTGTCCAGGTTGTCGTTCGGAATCTCGTCCTGACCGGCAATCTTCTCGCCAAAAGGATCCAGCGCCGGCCCCGCCCAGTCCGAAAAACTCTCCAGCGTCGGAGACAGCTGCTTCACCTCGATCCATTGGGCAGCACGGCCCCCCGTCACATGCAGCCGCGCCTGCTGCTCCTTCAGCATCTTCTCGGCCATGCTACCTGCCCCATACAGCCATGGCACCAGCCCGCTGGCCAGGCCCTTCAGGATCGCCTCCTCGTCCGCGTGCTCGACCGCCCCCGCCCGTGCCGCCTCCTGCAGCGCATAACCCACCGACTGGCGCGCATGAAAGACCAGCACCATCTGCACGACGGCCATGCCGACCAGCAGCAGCGCCGGAACAGCCACCACCAGCTCCACCATCGACACGCCACGCTGCCGATCTCCCTGCCACCTACCATCCCGAATATGGGGAACGGCGGAAGACACTGGTACTGCCATTTGGGAATCGTTCATGATGATTTCACGCAGGTTTCCGACGAGGCGCGTGCACCGCCGGCGCCTCGTCCAGATACTCGATCACCGGCCTTGCGGCGGGGCCCTTGCCGGAACCTTGGCCTGTCACACCTTCCGGCAGTCTCCCCTCGGCTGCGATGGGCGTTTCCGCGCCCCCAGCCGAATACGGCTCGGACGCAGACTGTGCCCCGGAACCTGGCTGTACCGGATAGCCGATCAGCATCGCAGGCGGCGACGAATTCTTCGGCCGGTATGAATCCCTTGCCACCTTCTGCATCGGCATCTGCCCGACCGGATCGTTCGACACCCTCCCATCGCGAGTGACATGTGCAGTCCGATTCTCCCGAACCGTCCGTGCATCCAGTTCCATGGGCACGACATCTGGCCCCGCTGCGTCAACATCCCGAGAAAAGGCATGGTCACGAGAAGCACCAGAACCACCGCGAATGCTGAAAAGCACGCCAGGACTGGCCGGAACGCCGCCCAGCATCTGCTGGATCCGATCCACCTGGGCCAGCACACTGTCCACCAGCATGGCTTCGGCCTGCTCGGTCAGGCCCGCAGCTTCGCGCACAGCCGGGCTCTGCTGCAGCAACGCAATATGGTCCAGCGATGCCTGCGTCTGCGCCACCGACAGCGTGAGCAGGTTGACCATGCCCTTCAGGCGCAGCGCCTGTTGCTGCACGTCCGGCTCGGAATCACGGCCCGAACTTTCCTTCGCTGCACCTGCGCTGGCGTCCCTGGATAATCCACGATCGGAACCCCGAGCACCCGACGCCGACGTACCGTCTGACATGCGCGTTCCCGATTGCTCCGGATCATCCGCCAGAAGATGACGGTAGGCATCCAGCGCTGCTCCGGCCGAGCCTGCACGCTGGTGGATATTGCCAACACGCAGCCAGGCCGCATTCCGATACTGCGGCGCCAGTTCGATCAGCGACGAGAAGATGCGCAGCGCCTCGACATCCTCGCCGTTGCGGTAATGCCGTTCCGCTTCATCGTAGAGCTGCTGCATCATCTGCGCCGACAGCCCGTTCTGGTTCAACGCCATGCGAGGGCATGACAGTGACGCCTCCGCACTCCCCGCATGCGGCACCGTCCGCCTGGCATCCACACCAACCGGTGTACTGGAAAATGCAATGCACCGGGAACCATCCCCCCCTGGCTGAGTCGCCTGGGCAACCGGCATCGCCAGCATGGCCGCACCGCACACCAGCGATGAAAGCATCAGCCCCCTGGCACCGATCACGGCCCCTTCCCTGCGGCGCATCACTGCTAAGCTGAGAGGTTCAACACTTTCGAATCGAATCTTCATGACATGCTCTGAACGAAAGGACTTCATGATGGAATGCCCGTGACACGTTTCCAATGGATGAGAGGCTCAAGGCTTGCCGAATGACATGTTCCAGGTTCACGACATGTCATGACATGAACCGGGCAGGAATCCTGAGAAAGGCCCGGCCACATGGCATGAACGACCACCCCGCGGATGGCCTTCACCACATGGTCGGATGTCCTTCACCACGTGGTTTTACTTTGCAGCCCTGCACGTGCCGCCCTCCGGACTGAAGATGTCAGCATCCGGCACCAGTTGCAGTCGCATTCCCGGGTGAATGTCCAGCCGGGAGGCCTCACCTTCCCGAAGCTCCAGCACCGCACGGGCACGGCGACAGATCCGCATGCCGAAGCGCGGCAGACGACAGCAGCGCAGCACCTTCTGGTCACGGTCCAGAAACACGATGTCCAGCGCATGCGCCATGCCAATCCCATGGACGGCATTCGTCCTGGGAAAGAACATGCCGGCGCCGTGCCGCGGTTCAGGATGCGCGATCAGCCCGCGCGCCCGCTGCCACCAGGTACGTGCATGGTGCACGTGGATGCGCACGCGATCCGTGTCGAATTCGGCATGGGCGTTCATCAGAATAGGCCTCCTTCCATAATCCGGATGGCGATCGGGAAGAACACGATGATGAAGGTGCACGGAAATATGCAGATCATCAGAGGAAACAGCATCTTGACCGGCGCCTTCAGCGCCATGGCCTCGGCCTGCATGAAGCGTTCGTTGCGTCGCTGATCGGCCTGGGCACGCAGAATCGGTCCCAGGCTAGAGCCCTGCTTCTCGGCCGTCAGAATGGCGGCCACCCAGTTGGAAATGGCCGGAATGCGCAGACGTTCGGCCAGCGCCCGCAACGACTCCGCCCGGGTGCGCCCGGCGCGGATGTCACGCAGCACGCGACGCAACTCCTCGGACATCGGCCCGGCTGGCCCCTTGTCCACCGCATGCTGCAACGCCCCCGTCATATTGGAGCCCGCCTCGATGGCCAGCGTGATGATGTCCAGGTAGAAAGGCAGTGCCTTGGCAATCTGCCGAGTACGGCGTGCCCCCAGGTCACGCAGCCAGCTCATCGGCAGAAAAGCGCCCACCACGAGGGCCAGCACACACCACGGCAGGCTGGGCAACCCATGCGGCAGCCACGCCAGCACCAGCAGCGCCAGGGCCAGCAGCGCGCCCAGCACCTGACCGGCCGCGAACTGCTCGGGCGTCAGCGCAAACTCCAGACCCCCGCGGCGCAACTGCTCATGCAGTCGTCGTCGCATCGTCGGCGACACCAGCGGCGTCACCCAGAACGTCGTCGCATGTCCCAGCCAGCCCAGCAGCGCCCAGTAGCGGGGCGGATCATCCTGATACTCGTTCTTCTGCTGCTTCGGAACCTCGGCCGCAGCACGTGATCCCGCCAGCATGAAGAGCCATATGCACAACACCAATGCCCCGACGGCCACGAAAGGCAGCGCCGATGAAATCCAGCCGTTCATGATCTTCCCTCACTCAGATATCGATGGCCATGATGCGGCGGATGAAGAGCAGCCCCACAATTTCCAGCACGGCCACCACGCTGCACACGATCCAGCCCTGCCAGCTGTGCAGCAGCGGCGCCATGGCCGTGGGCTCGATGGCAAACAGCGCCGCCCCCACGCCCAGGGGCAGCAGCACCATCACCCAGCCCTGCATCCGGCCCTGCGCGGTCAGCGCCATGATCTTGTCCTCCAGCGCCATCTTCTTGCGGATGGTGTCGGCCAGCCGCTCCAGCGTCTCGGCCAGGTTGCCGCCGCTTTCATTGGCGATTCGCACGGCGGCCCCGAACAGCCGCAGGTCGTCACAGCCCATGCGGCGTTCCAGGTTCAGCAGCGCATCATCCAGCGTCACCCCCAGCCGCAGCTCCCGCAGCATCAGTTCGAACTCCTGACCACCGGGTGCGGGCAGCTCGCTGGCCATCTGCCGCAGCGCCAGCGTCATGCTGGCACCCGCACGCACCGCGCCGGCAATCAGCATCATGGCGTCGGGCAGTTGCCGGGCAAACAGCTTGCGCCGCTGCGCACCCAGGTGACGGATGAGCAGGCTGGGCAGCGCCCCCAGCGCGACAACGACCGCCACCACCAGGAAAAGCGACCCCGTCAGCAGCCAGATGAAGCCGCAGGCCAGCGCGCACAGCAGCAGGTTGGCGCGAAACAGCCGGTCCACGTCGACAAACAGCAGCAGGTCCTTCATGCCGTGTCCAACGCGACCGCTGAAATGCCGTCGATAGCCCTCGCCGGCCTTCACGGCACCCGGCATCAGCACCAGCACCGCCATCACCACTGCCACACCCAGCGACAGTGCCGCCACCCAGAACCATCCATCGAATCCGGTCGAAGCATTCATCATTGCGTGCCCCTTGCGTCTGGCCGCTTACGCGGTCACCGCGTCGTCCTCGAAGATGCTGAAATCCACCGCCACGCCACGATCACGCAGCGCCTCGTAGAACGAAGGCACCTCGTCACAGGCCCGGAAACGCCCCTGCACACGACTGTTCTTCAGCCCGGTCTGCTCATAGCGGAAGATCTCGTGGCTCTGGATCTTGCCGCTTTCCACACCGCACACCTCGGTGATCGACGTGATGCGGCGAGACCCGTCCGGAAAGCGCGCCTGGTGGATGATCAGGTCCACGGCACTGGCAATCTGCTCGCGCAGCGCCGCCAGCGGCAGCTCCACCCCGGCCATCAGCATCAGCACCTCCAGCCGCGACAGCACGTCGCGCGGCGTGTTGGCGTGAACCGTCGTCATCGAGCCCTCGTGACCGGTATTCATCGCCTGCAGCATGTCGAGCGCCTCGCCGCCCCGGCATTCACCCACGATGATGCGATCGGGCCGCATGCGCAGCGCATTCTTGACCAGATCCCGAATGGTGATGGCCCCGCGCCCCTCGGCATTGGGGGGCCGCGACTCCAGCGACACCAGGTGCGGATGCATCAGCTTCAGCTCGGCCGCATCCTCGATGGTGATCAGCCGCTCACCCACCGGAATCAGGTTCGACAGCACATTCAGCAGCGTCGTCTTGCCCGAGCCTGTGCCGCCCGAGACGATGATGCTCTTGTGCTGCTCCACACAGATGCGCAGGAATTCCATCATCGCCGGCGAGGCGCTCTGGT
>ERZ773049.1776-NODE-1776-length-12177-cov-7.734697_pt1 | contig 12177 bp, 15 predicted proteins | sample MGYA00580633_ERZ773049 | MGnify/ENA primary metagenome ERZ773049 (study PRJEB29015, sample SAMEA2737991) | human oral metagenome | biome: human oral; feature: human-associated habitat; material: dental | place: China | collected 2066 ... | reverse complement strand
CTGCCCCAGCGGCACCAGGTCCTTCTCGCTGGCATGAATGTGCCGCACCCAGGCCGCGCCCTCGGCCAGCAGCGCCTCGATGTCCTCGCCATTGAGCTGCACCACTGCCGTGTCCAGCACGATGCCCACGGACGGATGGTTCAGCGCCCGGGCCATGTGCAGACTGGACGCCGTATCCGTCATGAAGTTTGCGCCATAGTGCGGGTGCACGCCCTCCAGGCAGATCGTCACGCCTGCGTCGGCCGCCACCTCCGCCAGCCGCCCGAAGAACTCCAGCGCCCACGTCCATGCCTCGGCATCGGTCAGCCCCGCCCGGTTGCGATTGGCCGGCGACCCGAACACCAGCCGCGTCGCGCCCAGCCAGGCCCCCACCCGGCACACCGCCGCCAGATACGCCAGCATCCGCTGTTGAACGTCCGGCGGGCCGAACATATTCAGCCCCTGCGTGCCATACAGCAGCGACTGCATGCCCGTGATCTCGATGCCCCGATCCGCCCACCAGTCGCGCACCCGGCGCACCTCGGCCTCACGCACCGCCGCCACATCCGCAAAATACTTGCTGGGCGCCACATCGATGGCATCCACCCCCAGCCGCGCCAGCAGCCCGGCCACCGCCTCGTCCTGAGACGGATCCCACGCCAGATTGGTCAGTCCCAGCCTCATCCCTTGCCCCTCAACGTCGGCGCAGCTTCGGATCCAGCAGATCCCGCAGCCCGTCCCCCAGCAGGTTCAGCCCCAGCACCGCCAGCATGATGGCCAGCCCCGGCCACAACGCCTGAAGCGGCGCCTCGAACAGCACCGACTGCGCATCAGCCAGCATCCGCCCCCAGGAGGGCTGCGGCGGCTGCACCCCGAAACCCAGGAACGACAGCGCCGCCTCCGCGAGGATCGCCACCGCAAAGCGCACCGTGGCCTGCACCAGCAAGAGCGGAAGGATGTTGGGCAGCACGTGCCGCCACGTGATCTGCCACGGCCCCAGCCCGCAGGCCCGCGCCGCCATCGCATACTCACGCGACCACACCCCGGCCGCCGCCGCACGCGTGATGCGCACAAAGGACGGAATGTTGTAGATGCCCACCGCCACGATGGCATTGCCCAGTCCAGCCCCGAACACCGCCGTCAGCATGATCGCCGTCAGGATCGCCGGAAACGCCAGCATGAAATCCGCCGTGCGCATGATCAGACCCTGCACGCGCCCCGGCCTGGCCGCGGCCAGAAGCCCCAGCAGCAGCCCTGCCCCCAGCCCGATACCCACCGCAATCACCCCGGCCAGCAGCGACGCCTGCGCGCCCAGCAGCAGCAGCGAAGCCACATCGCGCCCGAAGGCATCCGTACCCAGCCAGTGCGCCGCCGAAGACGGCTCCAGCACCGCCTCCATGTCCAGGTCTTCCGGCCCGTAGGGCGTCCAGAACGTCGACACCCCCGCCATCAGCACCAGCGCCAGCACCAGCAGCGCACCAACCACAAAGCCCGGATGCCGCAGCGCCCGCCGCCAGAAACCGGCCGCCCTCGCCTCCGCGACAACGTGCCCCTGCTGCGGCATGTCTTCCCCTTGCCGCGCACCACGCTCCTCCGACAGGCGCCCTGCCGCAGACTCCGCCACATGCCCTACCCCGCCACCCCGGCGGGGCACACTGGTCTGAAGATCCTCGTTCACCGGCACCATCCGCCCGCCCGCTCAGCGCACACGCGCCCGCAGACGCGGATCGATCCACGCCGCCAGCACATCAACCAGGAAATTGATCACCACCACCATCGCCACCAGCAGCAGCACCCCATTGCGCACCACCGGCAGATCACGGTTGGCAATGCTCTGGAACAGCAATCGCCCCAGCCCCGGCAGCGAAAACACGTTCTCGATCACCACCGCGCCCCCCAGCAGCTCTGCAAACTGCATCCCCGCCACCGTCAGCACCGGAATGGAGGCATTGCGAAACACATGCCCCCACAGCACCTGACGCATCGACAGCCCCTTGGCACGCGCCGTCCGCACGAAGGGCTCACCCTGCACCTCCAGCATCGACGTGCGCACAAAGCGCGCCAGAATGGCCCCCTGCACACAGGCCAGCGCCAGTGCCGGCAGCCACAGGAAGCGCAGCCCCTGCCACAGCCCGGCTTCCCAGCCCTCGAAGCCTCCCGACGGCAGCCAGCCCAGCTGCACCGAGAACACCACGATCAGCAGCATCCCCAGCCAGAACCCGGGCGTGGCCATGCCCAGCTGCGCCAGCGCCATCAGCCCCACATCGCCCCAGCGACGATGATGCAGCGCCGCATACACCCCGGCCAGCAGCGCCATGCCCCCGGCCAGACCCATCGCCAGAAGCGTCAGCGGCACCGTCAGCACCAGGCGCTCGGCCAGCAGCCCTGCCACCGGCACCCCGTAGGCCTGACTCATGCCCAGCTCGCCCTGCAAAAGCCCCAAGAGCCACTGCCCATAGCGCACCCAGGCCGGCCGGTCCAGCCCCAGCTGCGCTGCCAGCGCCTGTACCGCCTGCGGGTCCGCATCCGGCCCCAGCATCACCTGCGCCACATCGCCCGGCAGCACATCCAGCACCAGGAACACCACAGCACTGGCCGCCAGCAGCGTCAGCACCAGCCCCAGGCACCGGCCCAGCAGGAAACGCGTCATGAGACGACAGCCTTCATCTCAGCTAACCCAGCGCATCGACCGCAGATCGTTCACCAGCATCGGCATGTCATCCCACAGTCCCGCCAGCGACTTGCGGGCCACCGACACCCAGTGCGGTTGATACAGCCACGCCAGCACACAGTCCTCGGCCAGCAGCTTCTGCACCTGCGCCAGCAGATCCAGCCGCTCCTTCTCGTTCACCGCCGTCACCAGCTGCCGATAGAGCGCATCGAAGCGCGGCGACCGATAGCCCCAGTAATAGTCCGGCTTCGTGAAATTGCCCAGATCCAGCGGCTCCACATGAGAAATGATGCTCAGATCGTAGTCGTGGTTGCGGTACGTGCCCTCCAGCCACTGCGCCCACTCCACCTGCTGCACACGGCACTGGATGCCCACCTTCGCCAGCTGCGCCATCACCACCTGCGCGGCTTGCCGCGCATAGGGCGGCGGCGGCACCGTCAGCGACAACGACAGCGGCAGCTTCACCCCGGCCTCCTTCAGCAGCGCCCGGGCCCGCTCCGGATCATGCGCATTCACCGCCGTCATATCCACGTAACCCGGCGCGTCCGGCGTGTAATGGCTGCCGATCGGCGTGCCATGCCCCAGCTGACCCGCCTTCAGCACCGCCTGCCGATCGATCGCCGCCGCGATCGCCCGGCGCACCCGCACATCCGCCAGCACCTTGCGCCGATGGTTGATCGCCACCAGCGTCTTCGCCCGCGACCCCGACACCACCACCTGCCAGGCCGGATTCGCCTTCAGCCGCGCCACGGCCCGCTCCGTCACCCGCGGAAACACATCCACCTCATTGGCCATCAGCGCCGCCATCTGCGCCGCCGGCTCACTGATGAAACGGAACGTCACCTGCGGGAACGACACCGAAGCCGCATCCCGGAACTCCGGCCACGCCTGCAGCGTCAGCGACGTGCCCCGCCGCCAGCTTCCCAGACGATACGGCCCCGTTCCCACCGGCTGCGCCCCGTTGCCCGCCGCACTTGAAGGCTCCACGATCACCGCCGTCGCCTGCCCCAGCATGAACAGGAAATCCGCATCCGGACGCGCCAGCCGGATCACCACCGTCTGCGCATCCTTCACGTCCACCGACGACATCGCCGCAAAGAACGCCCGGTCCTTGTTCACACTGTCCGCACGGCCTGCCCGCTCGAAACTGAACTTCACCGCCGCCGCATCACAGGGCTTTCCGTTCTGGAACTTCACCCCCGGCCGCAGATGGAACGTCCACGTCAGCCCATCCTCCGACCCCGACCAGCGCTCGGCCAGCAGCGGCGTCAGCGCCCCCTTCGGCCCCACATGCACCAGCGTCTCGAACACGTTGTACAGCACCACCTCGGCAATGGCGGCAGCGGCACCCGCCGTCGGATCCAGCGCCGGCGGCTCCAGCACCATGCCCAGCACCAGCGGCTTGCGCACCAAAGCGCCGCCTGCCAACTGGCCAGCCGTCTGCTGGCCAGTCCCTTGAAGCGCCTCGGCCTGCACACCAGACTCCTGCGCCACCGCCTCCGTCATCCACCCCGACACTCCGGTCCGGCCAGACACCACCATCCCGCCGGCCAGCCCCAGCGCAGCCCCCGCAAACGCACGGCGCTTCATGAAAGAACCTCCCCGTCAGAACGTCGAAACCGCAAATCCTACCCTACCATGCCCCCGGCAGCGCACCATGCGGGGGAATACCCGGGCACCACCCACAGGGCTGGAGCATCCTCACCCGAGACCCACGTCGCTATCGCAACTACTTCCCCAGCGTCAGGCTCATCACCCCCGAGGCACCTCCTCCCAAGGCCCCCATCGGCTGATCCTCCCTCGCGATCATCCCTTCTCGGCCCCCCCATCTCGACTGCCGCTCGACTACTGCCATCTCGGCCACTGCCCTCTCGTCTGCCCCTGTCCTCGACGGATCCTCCCTGATCCGTTCCGCGACCTCCCTGTCCCATCATCCCGGCCTCATCGTGGCCAAAGCCCATTGACAACCCTCAACAAGAATAAGTATCAATAGAACTAGCATTCATTACGTCTAGAGAGACACATGGCCCGAGAAAGGCAGCATGGCTGCCACCATCGGCATCAACCAGAACACCCTCCCAAGGAGAACACCATGAACGCCATCCGTCCCATCGCCACCCTGCTGGCCACCGCCGCCCTGGCCACCCTGCCCCTGGCGGCCAACGCCCACAAAGACAACGCCAAGCACGACCACGGCACCAACGCACATGCCCAGGAGCCCCAGGGCGTCGACAAGGTCCTCACCCCCGAGCAGATCGACCTTTCCTCCGGCAAGGCCATCCTGGACGCCAACGACCACTACCACGTCCGCATCCTGCGCATCCAGATCCCCGCCAACAAGGAACTGCAACCTCACGGCCCCAAGGAAGGCTACTTCTTCGTCAACGTCATCAGCGGCACCCTGCAACTGGGCTTCGGCGACACCTACGACGCCAGCAAGCTGCAGACCCTGCCCCCCGGCAGCATCTTCACCCACCCCGCCGGACAGCAGCACTTTGCCAAGACCGGCAACGAACCCGTCGTCCTGCAGATCACCGCCATCAACCCCCACGGCGGCAAGAAGCATGACCACCACCATCACAGCAAGAAACACGACCATGCCAAGGGGCATCAGCATGGCAAGTCGGGCGAATAAGGACCGCCCCCTCGCGTAGTCCCCCAGGCCGGCGTACCAGATCGCCGGCCGTCCCTTCATCAGACCGCCACCGGAGCACCGACAGTCGGCAGGCATCAGCCGCCTGCCCCATCCCGCCGCCCCATCAACGAGAACCTTGCCGTCCTGACCATCCTGCTGACCACCTTTCTGGTGGACGGGATTGTCTGGAACATCGCCAGCAGCCGACGCATGCATGCCGGGCAGACACCGCTCAACGCCCACATCATCGACATCCTGTTGGGCTAGAACGATGCACCAACCATCCCACCAATAGTGGTGGAAAGCAGATCACGCCACGGTGTTACCCTGATCGGCGCCCTCCTTCTGAGGATCCTCTGAAAAACAGGCCTTGCGGCCATCGCTCCCTGTTCCATGGCGTGCCTGCCCGCCGAGCCTGCTCAGAGAATCCCTAGGTACGCTACATCACGGCAGCATACCCCACGCGACAGGGCACATCACTTTCCGAAAGGCCGGTTCACGGCTCAGCCCCGCGCCACATCGGACGCCTCATTCATCCGGGCGTCTCATTCGGAAATCCTCAATGAAAAGCTCCGTAGGAGAACCCATACATGCGCTTGCCAAAACACACCACGCTGAAAGCAGCCCTGCTCACCCTCGCCGCGGCCGCCAGCCTCGGCGCCCATGCTGCTACCGTCCAGGACGAAGCCATCGCTTTCGCCACCAACAATCCCATGTCGCTCACCGTGCAGGGTGATGACATTGCCGTCAATCTCACCACCAACACCGCGCTGCAGCCCGGAGCGCACGTCGAACAGAAAAGCGACAAGCCATGCCCCGTCAGCCTCACCACCGCCAACAACAACGGTAACGAAACCCTCACCATCAAGCGCGTCGACAATACCCAGCCCTGCACCGCCGTCGTCGCCGTCAACCTTCCCGAAAAAAGCACGTTGGGAGTCCGGCAAAAGACCCCATTGATCTATGCCAACGGCAACTTCGGCAAGATCACCACCGATAGCGAACACCTGACCTTCACCCTCCAGGGCCGGGTCGACAGCCTGGAACTGAACGCCGCTGGTGCCGTCACTTCCAGCATTCATGTCCAGCAGCTGCCCATCTCGCTCATCAGCATCCGGGCACGGCACATGGCCACCAGCATCAGCCTGCCCAAGGGCGCAACGGCAGCCTATGAAATCAACGCCCCCTTCAAAGTCTTCGAGAAGGGCGTGCCAAGCGCAAACCCCGGCGACACCACCATCCGCCTGCAGGGCGATACCGTGGTCGGTTCGGCCAGCAACGAGTAAGGCTGATCCGCTGTCATGATAGGTCTGCCTGGATAACCGAGCGGCCAGGACGGCAGCCGCCACCAAAGGGGTAGCCCTCACGAAGCCATCAGAGGTTTCTGACGGGATGCCCCTTTCCCATCACTGCGTCCGAAATACCTCGTCCATGCTCCGGGCCGAGAGCAGGTTGCGGCCCCAGCGCTTCAACGTCTCCTCATCGGCCTGCTCCAGGCGCACTTGCACGGCTTCATCCAGAGCGCCGAAACGCTCGGCCAGCAGATCGGCCAGAAGCCCGAGCTGCCCTTGCCGCAGCCCTTGCTGCAACCCCTTCTGCACGCCCCGCTGCTCACCCTGATCCAGCAGTCGCTCGCTCCACTGCATCATCTGCGCATCCTCCGTCACGTAAATTTCTCTATACCGCCGCATCTCATTCTCGTCAAGCGCACCATAGGCTTCCACGAAGTCGATGTACTTCTGCTGTCTTTCCCAGCTGGACTCCAGCGTCATGAGCCCGCGGACGGCATGACCATAGGCGTGTATTCGCTGGCCCTTCCTCAGGCGCATGTTCACCAGGTTAAGGCGGGCCACAATGTTCTGGCTGTTCAGATGATCCTCCACCGGGATCTCCGGCAACACACAAGCGATGTAGTGAAAATCCAGATAGCACTGCTGATCACTGCCCATGCGCAGCTGGCGAGCAATCGAAGCCCCACTGCGCAGGAAGATGACCACCGGCACCACCCGGTCGGTGTCATAGAACTCGCCAATGGCCAGACAGTAGGACGCCAGCTTGCGGATGGAAAAACGCGCCGGATCCGTCTGCTCTTCCACCACGAACAGCAGCGCCTCTCGCCTGCCGTCAGGCCACTCAGCCAGCAGAGGCACATCCAGCTCGAAGAAGCGGTCCCCCAACCTGTCCTTGGGCAACTCTTCCCGCACGGAGCGGATGACAACATCAGGCGGCAAGGCCTTTGCCTCTTCTGGCGCAGAAAAGGCAAGTGCCTGCAAGGGATAGTCAAGAATCAGGTTCTTGAAGTTCTGGTCATGGCTCATGGGCATGATGGAAACCCCGAGAGATTGCCCCCGTACCGCCAACCCGCGCCCCTTCAGCGAAGGCATGCGCAAGCGCTACGGCCACGCCATAATACTGTCATAACATACAGTACTCAACCATCAAGCCAAACTTTCCGAGAAGCTGTCAAGAACGCCGTCAGACCCCTGCCTGGTTCAACGCCACACGGAGCCGGGAAAGCACCCCGGCCATAAAAAAGCGCATAAACCAAGCTAGGGAATCCATTCAGGCTCCACCCCTCGCCACTTGTTTGATCGCTTATCTTCAGCCGCCACGCCCCAACACGGATGACCGCTTGCGGGTTGGCACCATGAAATTGATGCATTCGAGTGCAACAGCCATGAGATCGCTCCTCCATGTCAGGCCAGCCTCCATGCGAAGCATTCTGAAACAATGGATTCAGGTTGTGCATGACTGCCGACAGAAGGAACATGGGGCCCGGACCTGCGACAAGAACAGTGCCCTACCCGGCTTGTGTAGACCAGCCGGTGATCGGCAGAGCTCGCCCGGCTAGCCGCATGCCTGCACACCCACAACCAGCGGCATGACAGCATCGCCCCCAAGGCCCGCTCCGTCCGGCATCGAAGTCTCTTCCAGATCCTCTTCCCAAGGGCTCACCCGCCACCCCGGCAACTACGCTGCCATGAACCTACCCATCGCTTCCATCCTGGTACTGTTCTACACCCTGGTGGCGTGGGTTTGCGTGTGGAACATCATTGTCAACCGTAGAGCAGACGCCGACGAACCCGCCCTTCACACCCACCTCTTCGGCATCATCCTGGGCGCCGTCGCCGCCTTTGGCATTTTCCTCATTGGCGCCACCACCGTTCTGCCCGCCAAGGATGATGAAGTGAGCAGGTCCATGAACGTCCTAGGACGCTTCATCCTGCTCCTCTACATCTGCACTCTGGGCGGATCTCGTAACCAGAACCTCGCCACGGTACTGAAGGCCACGCTGAACTTCGTGCTGGTACGCTTCCTTCCCTCCAAGGCACAGATCCGCCCGACCCCGCAGCGAAGCCCAGCCATCAGCCCCTCCAGTCCACGATTGAAAAACGGCTTGGCATGAATCCCGGACGGTTCTTTGATGAACGAATCGGGGATCACGCCCTGCTATGGATCGCCCTTCTGGCCCTGGGCATATGGGGATACACGCTTCATGAAATAAGCCATATTCGCGATATAGGCACGACAGAAATGGTCCTGACCGCCGGCCTGTCCCTGATTGGGATCGGAGGCATGTTCTTCATCGCGCTATGCATTCAGCCGCTACTCTACCTGATCACCATCATCATGATGCCCTTCGCTGCGATCAGCGTCCTGGTCGAGACGGGGCGGCGGATCTTTCTCAACAGACCTTATGACTGATTTCCGTGATTGACTGTGACTCAACAACGATGAGGGACTGCCATAAGCAGGGCACAGGATGAGTTCAGAACCGTAGATCTGGGTAATGAGCGTCTCAACGACCTGGCCGTGTTGCTGGCCGAACGCTCGACGGCCGCGCCAAGCGAGAGCATCCCAAGACCTATACCATGAGCCCGGCCCGTGAGCCACTGGGTATGATGAATGCGTGAATGCGGGACCAGACAGCCCCTAGACCGCCGATGGCAAGCGTCACGACATCAAGGAAAGCCAGCGCTGGATCGAAGGATACGAGCAGGTGGCCGAGCACGCCCGGAATAGATGCCTGAGACCCGGCAGGTCTACATGGCCGACCGTGAAGATGACATCATGGCTATTCTGGCGCGTGCTAGAGATCTCGACCATGCTTCCGATTACCTGATCTGCTGCCAGCATGACAGGACCCTACCCGCTGGCCCGAAGTTGTGGGCACAGTTGAAGCAGAACACGCTGCCGGTGACCTGTGCTGGCTGAGAAAATCGATGCAGCGGAAGGGAGCACGCCAATGGTCTGGCGGCTGCTCAGCAATTGCCCGGTCCAGAGCCTGGACGATGTGCTTGAGCTGATCGAGTAGTACCGGGCACGCTGGGAAATCGAGCTGTTCTTCATGATCCTTAAGGAAGGCTTCCGGATTGAAGCCTTGCAACAGGGAGATGTCGAACGCATCGAAACGGTGCCGGCGCTGTACATGGTTATGGCCTGGCTCATCAATCGGCTGATGCGTCTGGGGCGATCTCTGCCGGAGTTACCGGCGGATCTGTTGTTCGAGAAGCAGGAGTGGACGCAGTCTATGCACTCAACCGCACGGTGCCGCTCAAAGGGGTGCCAAAGCTGGGAAAGGTGATCCGGTTGATTGCGCAGCTTGGCGAATTCCTGGGCAGAAAGCGTGACGGGGAACCAGGAGCGAAGACCCTGTGGCTGGGGTTACGTGATGTCGCCGTCTCGGTCGACGTCATGCAGGCCATTCGGGATGGGTAGTTGTATGTAATGGAATACCTTTGACCATTCTTGGCTTCAAAGACTCGACCACATGAACCCTAGCCCATAAAGAACAGGACGCACAAATACAAACACCCGCCAACTCACGCTAGCGGGTGTTCGTTTTCTTTCAGACTATCCGAGTCATACCGAAACCCGGACCCGAATCAGACTATCGTCTGATTAGCGGCACTCAGCAGGAGCGTAACGGGCCTCCAGCGTGCCAGCGGCGCCAACAGCAAAGGTCGAGCCAGCTGCACGGCACTTCCATTTGACCGAATCCTGAACAGGCGAAAACTTCTTGTCACCCGGCTTGAGACCTTCAAACTTGGTACCGGCGTCGTCGGTTGCAACATAGGGAATCAAGTTCAGCGTCGGATCTCCTGCGGCAACACGGGTTTGATACGTGATGGTGATGATGCCAGTGGCAGGAGCAACAGCCACGCTCTTCACGTTAGTGGAGGGCTTCGGCGGGTTGTAGCCCGTGGCATAACCGGTAGCTACGTCCTCATTCGAACCACCTGCAGCAATTTCAGCAACGTTCAGCTTGGCCGCAGCAGCCAAGTTCAGACCTTCCGTCACACGAGCGCGGACGGTGTAGTCCTGGTAAGCCGGGATGGCCACGGCGGCCAGAATACCGATGATCGCCACGACAATCATCAGCTCGATCAGGGTGAAACCTTTTTGAACTTGTTTCAGCATCATGTTTGGACTCCTTGTCCAATGAGGTGAGGATGTGTTCGGGTTTCGCCTGGTGGCTGGCCCGGTCGCTTTTCACTTCGACATCCACCCTGTAGCGAGTGCCGTACCAGCGCACGGCAACGGCATCTCCGGCCCGACAAGTGGCGAGCCATGTTCTGGCCCGTGACGGAGTTCACGGTCAGCGGATGCTGCTTGCCGTCCGGCCTGTCGCGGTCGGTCGTTGTTGGGCAGCCACAGATGCCGTGGGGTGACGCATTGCGTCAGGAGGTGACGCAGAGGGGCAGGTTCGAGGTGGGCAGACCTGAACGTCCGCGACATGTCGCTGCATTGGACACATCCCAAGATAGCTGGCGCACTCTCTTGATAACTGTATAAAACACCAGCACTCTGTCGTCGTGCCCGTAAGACACGGCTTGATGCCATGGGGCATCAGCTCACCGCCCTTATTTCCTGCGGCTTTGCATGAAAACACCTGCTTCAGAGCTCATCTCATGTCCACATCCCACGATCAGAACTTCAAGAATCTGATCATCGATTACCCCCGTCAGGCGCTGGCTTTCTTTGCCCCCACCGAGGCTGCCAGCCTGCCGCCCGACGTGAAGATCACCTACATCCGACAGGAACTGCCCAAAGACCGACTGGGCGATCGTTTCTTCGAGATGGATGTTCCGCTTCTGGTGGAATGGCCCAACGGCCAGCGTGAGGCCCTGCTCTTCATCGTCGAAGAGGAAACGAAACCCGGTCTCTTCTCCATTCATCGACTGGCCATCTACTGCCTCACGCTGGCTGAATTCTCAAAGACGGAGCGCGTGGTTCCGGTAGTCATCTTTCTGCGTGGCAGCAAGGACATCCCACGCGACCTGCATCTGGGCAGCGAACAGGGCAGCTACCTGGACTTCCGATACATCGCCTGCGTTCTGCCCGAGATCCCGCTGCACGAGCATCTGGACAGCGACAACCTGGTGGCCCGGCTGAATCTCGTGAACATGCAGTACAGCCCCAGCGAACGCGTACACGCCTACGGCCACTCCATCCGAGGGTTGATGACACTGGAAAACAACCCGTCTAAACACTTGAAATACATGAACTTTATCGACAACTACTGCACGCTTGACGATACCGAGAAACAGCGGTATAGAGAACTTTACAAAGCGGAGGACGCCCAGATGATGCAATGGACAGAGCGGGTCAAGAACGAAGGCAGGCTGGAAGGGCGCCTGGAAACATTGGCCGACCTGGTATCGCTGCGCTTCGGCCCCATGGACGCGACCACCCTGGCCCTCATGCACGCTGCCGACGACGAAACCCTGAAGCGCTGGACACGGAACGTGCTCACCGCCCAGACGCTGGAAGAAGTCTTCCGCATTCAGTAACAGAACATCGGCCAGCAATCTGGCCATATCAGGGCAGGCCCTCAACCCCCTGCCCTGCCGCAAGCCAAGCCAAGCCAAGCCAAGCCAAGCCAAGCCAA
>ERZ773049.1774-NODE-1774-length-12182-cov-6.151233_pt1 | contig 12182 bp, 12 predicted proteins | sample MGYA00580633_ERZ773049 | MGnify/ENA primary metagenome ERZ773049 (study PRJEB29015, sample SAMEA2737991) | human oral metagenome | biome: human oral; feature: human-associated habitat; material: dental | place: China | collected 2066 ... | reverse complement strand
AGTGAGAACATCACTATAAATGGGGATTGTGACGCGAATGCTTATCTAAAAGAGATCAGCGAAGAAAATAGCCCAAGTTACATAAAATGGAAGCAAGAAGTTGCAAATTTAAACAATAAGCTTGAGGCGCTAAATGCAAGAGGTAGGTTTATAGAGCAAGCTTTGATAGGAGAAAATAAAAGTAACGATGTGACAAAAAGAGCTGAGGAGTTTTATAAATTTAGCCTAGAAAATATCGAGAAAATTTCAGCTGCTAAAAGTGAGCTTGAAGCGCTTAAAGAAAATGAGCCAAAGAGCGAGATGGCTGGATTTTTGCAGCTTGATATGAAATTTGCTTGCGACCCAAAAGAGGCGACGCTATCATACATGGATGATGAGGCCCCAAAGACGCTAAATGAAATTTATGCAGATACAAAAAACAAAAATATCTTAATAAAACAAGAAATTTTGCTCACCAACCCATATGCTAGTGAAGTTAAAAATTTAAAGCTCGCTATCTATCCAACCAGATATCAAAAGGCGCTTGCTCCAAGCAAGTTTTACCCTTGGTATGAGGAGAGCGAGGCTGAAGCTGATGGTTACGGCGCTTCAAAAAATATGCTAAGAGCTGCGAAAGTCGCTGCTGAGGTCGCTGATATGCGTGTGCAAAGAGATGAGAATGAATTTGCCAAAATTTGGAAGATAGATGGGATAAATTTAGCAAAAGGCGAGAGCAAATATATAACTTACGATACACAAAAAATGGATGCAAATTTTAGCGTTTTTGCTGATTTTTACGGCTCACTAAAGGCATATAACGTAGCTAGCTTTAAGCTAAATGACGATCTAACTCCAGCTAAAACGCAGTTTTATGTTAATGGTGTGAGTGTTGGTAGTCCAAGCGAGTTTGAGATGAAAGCAAAAGATGAGCCAGTGCAGTTATTTTTAGGACAAAACGAGCTAATCGAGCTTAAAAAAGAACGCTTAAATAAATTTAAAAAGAGCTCGCTTCTTGGCAAAGACCGCATAAGCGAAGAGGGCTATGAGATAAGTGTCAAAAATAACTCAAGTAAAAGTGTCGATGTCACTTTGGTTGATCGCGTGCCAGTATCTGCTGACGAGGCGGTAAAGGTCGAGATAAAGGGCTTTGATAAAAAAGATATCAGCAAAGATGGCAAGGTGGAGCTTAAATTTAGCCTTACGCCAAAAGAGGAATTTAAAAAAGAGTACTCTTATAAGATCACAAAGCCAAAAATTTAGAGCAAATTTGCTCTAAATTTAGCCATTTATAAAGGCGTTTGCGATATCTAAAACGTATCTTGTCGGATAAAAGATAGTATCTTTTAAAGGCGAAATTAGGATGATGATAAGGATGACAAATCCGTATCTTGAGATACCCTCAAGCTTTTCTGCCAGTGCGTGAAAGCCAAAATTTCTAAGTGCATACTCTAGCGCGTGAAAGCCGTCAAGTGGCGGGATCGGATAGAGGTTAAAGATGGCTAACATCAAATTTAAAAGCGCAAGCGTAAATAAAAACTGAAGTAAAATTTCAAAGGTTTCTATATTTAATAAAGCTTTTAACACAAAAAGCGACAAGATGCCTAGGATGATGTTGTAACAAATGCCAGCTAGACTTACGTAGATAGCTGCCTTGTATCCGCCATTTCGCACGACTGTGTAGGTATTTACAGGCACTGGTTTTGCCCAGCCAAACATCATGCCAGTGCTTAGATAAAGCACCAGTGGCACGATGATAGTGCCGATAGGATCGATGTGTTTTATGGGATTTATGCTAAGTCTGCCAAGGTTTTTTGCGGTGTTGTCGCCAAATTTATAAGCGACATATCCGTGAGCGATCTCGTGGCCTACGATGGCGATTATTAAAGAGATGACGATAGTGGCGACTTTTATGGGATCAAAATTAGTGAAGTCCATCAACTTCTCCCTCTTTTAGAGCTTGTTTTGTGAAAAACTCATCATTTTCTATCGTATCTACAAAGCGTCCGATACGCTCCCAGCGCACATTGTAGTTATTGTCCCAGCTAAAATATATAAACCAAGGCTGTCCAACTATATCTTTGTAAGCCACGCTTCCCCAAAAACGGCTATCGTTTGAGTGGTCGCGGTTGTCGCCTATCATGAAGTACTCATCTTTTGGCACTTTGACGTAAAAAGCGTTAAAGTTAAAATTTGGATTTTGCGGTAGTGAGCTAATGAGCGCTGGCTTCATAAAAACGTTTGATTTGTTTGTATTTAGCATGAAAACCATCTGCTCAAATAAATTTACATTTTCATCGTAGTGGATGCCACTAAATCTATACGGCTCTTTTATGAAAAGTTTGCCATCAAGTTCGGCTATATCGCTACATGAGTAGCCAAATTTACTCTCTTTGCCGTTTAAATTCTCTCGGCAGTTTGCCTTTATAAAGCTATCTCCCTCTTTTGGGCGTAGATAGAGGGCTTTTTCGGTAAAAACGATCTCGTCCTCGCTGGTTGCAAAGCAGCGCTTTACAAAGTGAGTTTTCTCATCGTTTGGATAGCGAAATACGACTATATCGCCTCTTGCAGGACCATCGCCTGTGATGAGATGCCCATTGCCATTTAGCTCAGGTAAAATTTTCATCTCAAGCCATGGAATTCTTGGTGTTGGTATGCCATAAACATACTTTTTAGCAAATAAAAAATCCCCAACCAAAAGCGTGTTTTTCATCGAACCAGACGGGATCACAAAGGCTTGAGCTACAAAGAAAATGACAAGCAAAACGATGATAACCGTGCCTGTCCAGCTCGAGCAAAAGTCATAAAATTTAGTAAAAGCTCTCTTCATTATCTCACTCTTTAATTTTTAGCTATCTTTGCTTGTGCAGCAAGGATTGTGTTGTTTAAAAGCATGGCTATGGTCATCGGGCCAACGCCGCCAGGAACAGGCGTGATGTATGAGCATTTTGGTGCGACCTCGTCAAAATCCACATCGCCCACAAGCCTGCCATCATCAAGTCTGTTTATACCCACATCAACGACTACTGCGCCATCTTTTACCATGTCAGCCTTTAAGAAAAATGGCTTGCCAATGGCTGCAACAATGAGGTCAGCATTTTTGCAAATTTCTTTTAAATTTTTAGTCTTGCTGTGTGTCACTGTAACCGTTGCAGAGGCATTTAGAAGTAAATTTGCCATAGGTTTGCCAACGATGTTGCTTCTGCCGATCACCACTGCATTTAGCCCAGCTACATCTATGCCATACTCTTTTAAAATCTCCATCACGCCAAGCGGTGTGCAAGGCACAAAGCCATCAAGTCCGCTAACAAGTTTGCCAACATTTACAGCATGAAAACCATCTACATCTTTTCGTGAATCGATCGCTGCGAGCACGACGTTTGTATCGATGTGCTTTGGTAGTGGCAGCTGAACCAAGATGCCATGGATGCTATCGTCTAAATTTAGCACATTTATAAGTGCAAGAAGCTCGTTTTGGGTTGTATTTTCGCTTAGACGGTGAGCTACGCTTTTTATGCCGTATTCGTTGCAGGCTTTCTCTTTGGCTCTAACGTATGTTTGAGATGCCTTATCTTCGCCGACCAAGACGACGGCTAAGGTTGGCTCGACACCAAATTTCTTTAGCTCATCAGCTCTTACTTTTACGCTTTCTTTGACCTTTAAAGATACGGCTTTTCCGTCTAAAATTTTCATATTCGATCCTTACTTAAAAGCTTTTTTAATCACAAGGGTGGTATCATACCTAAAAATAAATTAAATTTTTAAAAGAGAGGTTTATGAGGTCTGTTTTTTTGATTTTGCTTTTTTGCATGGCGATTTTTGGAGCTGATTTTATCACAAAGACCGAGTACGCCAAGATGCTCTACCTAAATCCGCGTGGCATAGGCTGTGATAAGTGTCACGGCGCAAAGGGCGAGGGCAGCCTAATCTCTAAATACAAGCACTTTGACAAAAAAGCAAACAAAACGGTCGATGATGAGCTTAGAGCGCCAAAGATAAATGATATAGACTTTGAAAGCTTTAAGGCCGCTCTAACAAAGCCAAAAGGCGTCATGCCAAGCTACTTTTTGACAGACGAGGAGACAACTATCCTTTATGAATACATCACAAATCAGATGAAACCTCCCGCAAAAGCGGCAAAATCGCAAAATTTAACCAAGTCAGCCACACCTGCTGCTACGCAAAAACAGCCAGAGCAACCTGCTAAAGCTGCCACAAGCGCAAAAACTGTAGAACCAGCCAAGAACGCACCAGTAAAACCAGCTGAGCCTGTAAAGCCAGCTAACACGCAGGCACCAAAGTCATCAGCAAAACCAGCAATAAATCAAAAAGATAATCAAAAGACAAATTTAAAAACACAAAATCAAAAGGATAAAAAATGACAAATAAAGAGGCATTTAGTGAAGCTAAAAAATATATCCCAGGTGGCGTAAATTCGCCTGTTCGTGCATTTGGCAGCGTTGGTGGCGAGCCTGTGATGATAGATCATGCTAAGGGAGCTTATCTATACGATGTCGAGGGCAAAAAGTACCTTGACTTCATCCAAAGCTGGGGTCCGCTCATCTTTGGTCACTGCGACAAAGACATAGAAGAAGCGATCATCTCTGCTGTAAAACAAGGCGTCTCTTACGGCGCTCCCTCTCCAAAAGAGACCGCTCTAGCAAAGCTAATATGTGATGAGTTTAAACAAATAGACAAAATTCGCTTCGTTAGCTCTGGCACAGAGGCTACCATGAGCGCTATCAGAGTGGCTAGAGGCTACTCTAAAAAAGATGGACTTATCAAATTTGAAGGCTGCTACCACGGACACAGCGACGCACTTCTTATCAAGGCAGGAAGTGGCGCTACGACATACGGAAACGCTTCAAGCGGCGGCGTGCCACAAGATGTTGTGAAAAATACATTTTTAGCTATCTACAACGATATAGAGAGCGTAAAAGCCATTTTTGAGAACAACAAAGACAAGATAGGCGTCGTCATAATCGAGCCTATCGCTGGAAATATGGGACTTGTGCCAGCTGATAAGAAATTCTTGCAGGAGCTTAGAGCCCTTTGCGATAAATTTGGCGCTGTGCTCATTCTTGATGAGGTTATGAGCGGTTTTAGAGCTTCTCGCCTTGGCTCATATCCATTTCACGAAGTAGATGCCGATCTTGTCACATTTGGCAAAGTTATAGGCGGAGGCATGAACGTCGCTGCATTTGGCGGTAAGGCTGAGATCATGGACTGCTTAAGCCCAGAAGGTGCAGTATATCAAGCAGGCACGCTAAGTGGCAACCCAGTGGCAATGAGCGCTGGTATAGCGGCAATTTCAAAGATAAATAGCGACGTAAATTTATACGCTAGACTTGAAAAACTAGCTAAAAAACTAATGGACGGCTTTAAAGAGGCAGCAAAAAGCGCTGGCATCACTATACAAACCGAGGTTCGTGGCTCGATGTTTGGCTACTTTTTTACAGATCACGCCGTGAAAAACTATGACGATGCGCTAAAGAGCGACACAAAACTCTTTGCTAAATTTCACCAAGCGATGCTTAAGCGTGGAATTTATCTAGCGCCAAGTCAGTTTGAGACGGGATTTATCTGCGATGCGATGAGTGAAGCGGATATCGACCTAGCGGTGAATGCAGCTAAAGAGGCATTTTTGGAGATAAAAGCTTAATGGCAAAATTTAAGATAAAAGATATCGTAGCAGGTGCTGAGCAGCTAAGCCTTGGTATATCGATGGTCGTGGCTGTGGTGATCGGCACTGGGCTGGGGTATCTTGTAAAAAAGGCTACAAATTTCACGCCAGCACTTTGGATAGGGCTTGCCTTTGGCATCGCAGCTGCCATTTTAAACGTTTATAAGGCCTACAAAGCGCAGGTTAAAAGCCTAGATGAGCTAAAGGATGAGACAAGATATAAAGGCTATAAAAAAGACGATGATGACGAGGACGATTAGCAGGCTTTTTATTTGCTACTTTGCGCTTTGGCTAGCCCTTAGCGTGGTTGGCAAATTTATATCAAATCAATTTTTTATAAGCTCGCAAATTTCATTTTTTGCCTCGCTTATCATCCTAACAGCTAGCTTTTTTGCCTATAAAAACCGCATAAACTCAAGGCTAGAAAATGCTAGAGAGGAAATTTTAGCCAAGATAGAAGAAGAGGATGAAGAAGATGATGAAATTTTGCCCCAAAAAGAGGCAAAAGAGCTTAGCCTAAAAGATGAAAAAGCAAGGCTAAAAAAACAGAAATTTTCATTTAAAGATAAAAGCTTTGTGGCGGCATTTATGCCTTATCGCTTGGTTGCATATGCGATACTTTTTTTTGGATTTATATTTTTAAAAAATGAAAATTTACTAAACGTGCCTGGCTTTTTAGTGGGGCTTGCTCCGATGCCTATTGGAGCTTTTATCTTTGGGATAATTCAAAATAATTTAAAAAAGGACGAAGATGGCAAGTAGCTTTAGGATCATTCGCTCGATGGGACCGCTATTTTTGGGCATGAGCCTACTTTTTATAGGCAATGGCCTAGTCATCGCATCTTGTAGCGCGCTTCTTAAGCAAAATGGCGTAGGCGAGCTTGCGATTGGACTAATTAACACTGGATTTTTTATAGGAGCGTTAATTAGCACGATCACAGCGCACAGAGTCATCTCAACTACCGGCCACATCAGAGCTTTTGCTATCTTTTCAGCTATATTTGCAGTCTCAGCCATGCTTCACGCCATAAGTGAAAATTTGATCTTTTGGGCGATTTTGCGAGCATTTTTGGGATATTGCTACTACGCACTTTTGATGGTTATAGAAAGCTGGCTAAATGCTAAGATCCCAAACAAGATAAGATCGCGCGTCATCGCCTTTTACGAGTGCGTTTTCTACACAAGTTTTGGACTTGGAATTTTGATCTTAGCACTTGATCTTAGCGCATTTGAAATTTTCATCATCAGCGCAGCCTTTATCATGCTCTCAAGCATACCTTTAAATTTAATCCGCATCAACCAGCCCCAAATCCCACAGCGCCAACCCATAAACATCCCAAAAATTTTTGGTATCGTCCCGCTAGCACTCGTGGGAGCGCTCGTTGCGGGCTTAGCGATAAATGGCTTTTTTTCGATGGCAAGCCTCTTTGTCTTGCTTCAAGGATATAGCGCAAAAGAGGCGTCATTTTTTATGACTATAGCGATGGCTGGGGGCTTTTTGGCTCAAACATTTATCGGAGGCTTTTCAGATAAATATGGCAGACGCCCAGCGCTCTTGCTTTGTAGCGTTGTATCTTTAATCAGTGCGGTTTTATTTTTGCTAAATGGCTCAAATTTGATCGTTCAATACATCCTTTCATTTTTCTTTGGCGGCGGCATTTTTTGCACATACGGACTTTCGCTTGCTAGGGCAAATGACGAGATCACAGACAAGACAAAGAGCGTCCAAGTGGCACGTGCGCTGCTTTTTAGCTACTCTTTTGCCTCGCTTTTCTCGCCGCTTCTTATGAGCTATGCTATGAAAATTTTTGGCGCATTTGGCTTTATCTATGTCTATTTGGTGCTTTATGTTGGGCTCATTTTATTTGCACTAACGAAAAAGACCATACCACAGCATATGAGAAAAGACTACAACGACAGGCTCGTTGCAAGGACGGCTGGTATCGCGACTATTCAGCAAAATGGCAATTTTGCCGATAGAGAAAATAAAAAGTAGAAAATGGACGTAGCAAATTCTCTAAATATATCAAACACATCGGTTCAAACTGGGCAAAATGCCGCCCAAAACGCGCCTGTTCGCAAAAACGAGGGTTCGCTTTTTAAAAATCAGCCAGCTGGGGCGCCAAGCGAGCAGACCGTCTCAAACGCCCTTGATAACGTTGGCAAGCTAGTTGCAAGGGTACTTGATGATCTAAAAAGTGCTTCAAGTCTTAGCAAAGCTGAGCAAATTTTATCTCAGGCAAAAGATACGAAGATCGCTCCAAATTTAGCTAGCGAGCTCTTTGATCTTGCCAAAAGCCTAGAGGCAGAAGCAGCGCAAAATGAAAGCCCTGAGATAAAGAGCCTTGCACTAAAACTAAAAGAATTTCTAAAGCCAATAGCCGATCTTAAAGCTGGCTCGCTGAATGATCAGATCAAAAACTCTGGCGTCATGCTTGAAGCAAATTTAAAAGATGCACTTACTCCAGAGAAGCTGCCAAGCTCGATACAAAAGCTACTAAGCGATATAAAAAATCTCTCAAATCAAAATTTACTTAGTCAAATTTTAACCCTAAATGATGAGAGCTTGGATAATCAAAACTCATTTATGAAGCTTACTTCTATGCTTGAAAAAGCGAGCGGTGATGCTAAAAATGTCCTTGATAACTCAAGCATAAAAACGCTTTTAAAAGATGTGGATAAGCTTGATAATGTGGCTAAATTTCTAGATAAAAACTTCTCAAAAGAGCAAAGCGCGGACGCTGTTAAAAATCAGACCAGTAAGATGGAGAATTTCATCTCAAATTTAAGGGAAAAGGTAGGAAATCTAGCGAGCGAAAAGTTAAATCAAAGTGTGGCTTTTAGCTCAAACCATAAAGAGCTAAAAGTTATCCTTGAGAGCCTAAAAAACGATCTAAAAATGCTAAATAACATAGGCGATGAGGCTGGACTTGTAAAGGCGTTTAACGAGGTTAGCGACGTCTCAAAAGAGGGTAGCTTGCAAGATAAGCTCCAAAGTGCAGCAAGACGCCTAGCTCATAGCCTTAGCCTAGCAGACCCAGAAGCTAGCTCAGCTAAAAGCGATCTAATTGAGAGTAAGGCGCTTTTAAAACAGCTAAAACTAGCCACTAATGATATAAATAACATCACGACAAAGAGCCAGAGTGAAATTTCAAAGGTGCTAAATCAAGATGTAAAAAGCACGCTTTTAAACATAAGTGAAAAGAGCCAAAACGCCCAGACCGTCAATGCTGCAAACAAGATGATCTCGCAAATAGAGATGCACCAGATGGTCTCAAGCTTGCAAGGAGGCATACAAACCTATATGCCTTATATCTGGGACGGCGTGGAGGGCGGAAACGTCGCATTTAAGCAGGGCAAAAAGGATAAATTTTATGCCCAGATCGATCTAAATTTTAAGAAATTTGGCCAGATAAATGTGATGGTTGGGCTTGTGGATAAACGCTATATCGATCTATCGGTGGCAACGCAGACAAATGAGTTTAAAGAGCTTATCTTAGGAAATTCAAGCGAGCTAAAGCAGGCTATCTCAAAGCTTGGACTAATCGTTTCAAATTTTAACATCAAAACCTTGCCAAAGGTGAAGCTAAACGATAGATTTAAAAATTTTGGCGGCCTTGATGTGGGCTTTGATAAGAAAATTTGATGCAAGTAAATAAGAAAAAAGCCGTTGCTCTTGGCTACAACAGATCGCAAGATAACGCTCCAAAGGTGCTTGCAAGCGGTGCTGGTGAGATAGCAAACAAGATAATAAGCCTAGCAAAAGAGCATGACATACCGATCAAAGAGGATCCTGATCTCATTGAAATTTTAAGCAAGGTCGAGGTCGATCAAGAGATACCGCCAAATTTATATAAAGCGGTGGCCGAGATATTTAGCTTTTTATATAAGATCACAAATAAAAAATCATAAAAATACCTTAAGAGTACTCACAAAAACACTATATATTTGCTAATTATTATTGAAATTTAGCAGTAAAAATTTATACAAAATAGACGATATAGTAAGCACAAAATAAAATAAAAGGTAATTTGTGGCACAAAAATTAATATTAATTGGTGCATCTACTGGTGGTCCTGGGCATATTAAGAAGCTATTAAAAGACATCAAACTAAATGGCGCTATCGTTGTGATAGCTCAGCATATGAACAAGATGTTTATACATTCTTTCGCAGTACAAATAGGAAAAGAGTGTAATATAAATGTTGAAATTTTGACCGAAAAAACAAATCTGAAAGAAAATATTGTCTATATATGTGAACAAAATACCTTAGTGGCGCCAACTTTGCCAATAAGTGCAAAACCTAATCCTGAAGAAAAGACAATATATACACCAAATGTAGATGTTTTGTTTAGCTCTGGAGTTGGAATTTGTAAAAGCGCAAATGTGCTAGCTATTTTACTAACTGGCATTGGCGATGATGGTGCAGCTGGGCTTGATAAGCTTTATAAAGCAGGTGCAAAATGCATAGCTGAAAATGAAGAGAGTGCGATAGTTTATGGTATGCCAAAGCGCGCTAAAGAACTAAATCAAAATTTAAAATCGTTAAATCTAATGATGATAAGAAAAGAATTGGAGGATTTTTTAAATGCTTTTTAACAAAGATACAAAGGGAAGTGAAGCTTTGGAAGTAAAAGCACCAAGTGACATGGATGGATTTAACGAATTTATGAGTACTATAAAGACACTTTGTGGGGTCGATCTAGAGCCAAAGAGAGATATTACACTTCAAAGAATTAGCATTTTTGCTAAAAACCGCCAGATAAAGAGCTTTAAAGATCTAGTTTCGATGATAAGATATGACTCAAATTTGCGCCAAGATATCTTAAATCTAGTAACTGTAAATGAGACATATTTTTACAGAGAGCTGACACAGCTTAAAGATGTTATTTACTATGCTAAAGATCTTGGAGAGGCTAGAATTTTATGTGCGCCATGTTCAACTGGTGATGAGCCATATTCACTAGCTATGCTGGCCTATGAGCTAGGTTTTAAGCAAAATGAAATTTCAATCGTTGGCATCGATATAAACTCAGAAGCTATAACGAGCTGTCAAAAAGGTATTTTTAGTGAAAGAAGTCTAAATAGACTAAGCGATTTTCAAAAAGAGAGATTTTTTACAAAAATTGATGACAAATTCCAGATAAAAAAAGAAATTTTACCAAGGTGTGAGTTTAAAATTTTAAATGTTTTTGATGATGCGATATTTAATCTTGGAAAATTTGATATCGTCCTTTCAAGAAATATGATGATATATTTTGACGATGAATTTAGACTAAAGTGTGTCGAGCGTTTACACAAGCTTCTAAAGCCGGATGGCAGGCTCTACGTAGGACACGCTGATCTTGTGCCATACACACCGCTTTACACAAAGCGTTTTTCAAACGGAGCTACATATTACGAGCGTGCTTAAGGGTTAAATTTAACCCAGGCCGCTTTGCCCTTAGAAAGTTTTTATCAATTTTTGGCTAAAATCCCACAAGCTAAATTTAAGGATAAAAATGAAAGACAATCTACTTGAATTAACTCAAGATATCGCTTCAGTTGATATCGAAGATTCTATAAAAAATAGCTATCTTGACTACTCTATGAGCGTCATCGTCGGACGTGCTTTGCCTGACGCTAGAGACGGACTAAAGCCAGTTCATAGAAGAATTTTATACGCTATGGATAACCTCGGCGTTGGCAGCAGAAGTGCCTATATGAAGTCAGCTCGTATCGTCGGTGAAGTCATCGGTAAGTACCACCCACACGGCGACATAGCGGTTTATGACGCACTTGTTCGTATGGCTCAGAAATTTTCTATGCGTTATCCAGTCGTTGATGGACAAGGAAACTTTGGCTCGATTGATGGCGACAGCGCAGCTGCGATGCGTTATACCGAAGCTAGAATGACTATGCTTACTGAAGAGCTTTTAAAAGATATCGACAAAGATACGGTTGATTTTGTACCAAACTACGACGATAGAGAGGTCGAGCCAGATGTTTTGCCTAGCCGTGTGCCAAATTTATTATTAAACGGCTCAAGCGGTATTGCTGTCGGTATGGCGACAAATATCCCACCACACAGCCTTGATGAGCTAATAGATGGTCTTTTGCTACTTCTTGAAAACAAAGAGGCGACACTTGAAGAGGTGATGGAATTTATAAAAGGTCCAGACTTCCCAACAGGCGGTATCATCTTTGGTAAAAAAGGCATCATAGAGGCCTACCGCACAGGTCGTGGCAGGGTCAAACTAAGAGCCAAAACTCACATAGAAAAAAAGCCAAACAAAGATGTCATCGTTATCGACGAGCTACCTTATCAAACAAACAAAGCAAGGCTTATCGAGCAGATCGCTGAGCTTGTAAAAGATAAGCAGATAGATGGCATCAGCGAGGTTAGAGATGAGTCTGACAAGGACGGCATCCGCGTAGTCATCGAGCTAAAACGTGACGCTATGAGCGACATCGTGCTAAATAATCTCTTTAAATCAACCACGATGGAGAGCACTTTTGGCGTTATTATGCTTGCTATTAATA
>ERZ773049.1773-NODE-1773-length-12190-cov-3.878698_pt1 | contig 12190 bp, 7 predicted proteins | sample MGYA00580633_ERZ773049 | MGnify/ENA primary metagenome ERZ773049 (study PRJEB29015, sample SAMEA2737991) | human oral metagenome | biome: human oral; feature: human-associated habitat; material: dental | place: China | collected 2066 ... | reverse complement strand
AAAGCGCGCACGAATGGGCTGGCCTGGCGCGCCAGAACATCGTGCTGGCCGACCCCCTCTTTGCCGCCCTGAGCGCCCTGCCATCGCCCGCCCGCATGGGCATCGTCATCGAACTGCCCCTGCCCGCGCAACCCGCCCGCTTCGCGCCCGGCGCGCCCACCCTCGTGCTCGACCGCGTGCAAGACGCAGGCAACACCGGCTCCATGCTCCGCAGCGCCGCCGCCTTCGGCTTCACCCAAGTGCTGGCCCTGCAAGGCACCGCCGCCCTCTGGGGGCCGAAAGTAGTGCGCGCGGGCATGGGCGCGCACTTCGCGCTGCACCTGTTCGAGGGCCTTCAGCCCGAAGACATCGAACAGCTGGCCGTGCCCCTGCTGGCCACCAGCTCGCACCAGGGCCAGTGGCTGCACCGCACCGCCCTGCCATGGCCCTGCGCCTGGCTCATGGGCCACGAAGGCCAGGGCGTCAGCGCCGCGCTCGCCCGCCAGGCCAGCGCCCACATCCGCATCACCCAGCCCGGCGGCGAAGAATCGCTGAACGTGGCCGCCGCTGCCGCCATCTGCCTGCACGCCAGCGCCGCTGGCCGCGAGGCAGGCGAATGAGCGAACGCCCCACAGTTATTTCGCTCCTACATCAATAGCAAAGCGTCCTAGTAGAAACTGCGCTGAATGGCGCTTTAACCCCCTCGAATTCGCTCCTTTTTTGAGATACAGGGGCGAGGGTGACGCTGTGGAACCTGCTTGCAATCCGTCTGCGAGTGCAGAAAGTGTGGATTTGGGCGCGGCCCCGGACGCTCTGCGGCGTTGCAAACCTTCGATGGGCCGCAAGGCCCGTCTGTGGTTTATGTTTTGCAGCCCATCTCGATTCCCAGGCTTTCGCCCCTCGCGGCCAGATCATGAACGGCCCTCCAGTTTCAGGCCAACCCTTTTTCTCTCCGTTCTTTTTTCGCGCTTGACCGAAAATCCACATTCCGTATTCCGGCAGGATACGCATGCGAATTCATCCACCAAAATCCGAGGCGTTATCCTGATGACAGGATTCCTCATGCGGGATTATTTTGATGCGGGCTATCAGGGTTTATCGTGCGGAATGAGTTTGACGCAGTATAGATGGATAATCTTAAATACAAGGTATAACGCCGGGCATGATGCAAGTACACATAGCATTCCGATTGCATCATGATATAGTATTCCGGCGCTGGCATAGACTATCATGAACCAGATACATGTTATAGAAAGCATCAAAATCCATATGTATTCTGATGAGAAATAGGATCTTTTTCTGCAGTACGGGCAAAGAATGCGACGGGGCACTCGCGAATGAGGGGTCAAAGGCCATCCGGGTTCATCATATAAAGACCGGAAAAGCCATACGCGCAACGGAAATTCAATGTTGAAAGAACAAAAGGGGCATTTCTTTTTGATCATTCGGGCAGACCTTGGGGTTCAGATACGGGCAAAATGATTTTGCCAGCACGGCCAGACGCTGAACAGGTTTTAAAAAAGAACATGAAAAGCCCCCGGGCTACAACCTGCAAACACGCACGGCTGGCGGTTTGGATCATGCGGCCGGTGCAATGAATGCGCCCCGCAAGCCGCACATTTCACTCTGTTTGCGAGAGCGAATTTCAGGCGCGGAAAATGCCTTTCTCGCACGGTTCGACTGGATTTACTGCTATCAAAACGGCGGCGAAATAGACGGGCGGTTTGCAAGGCATGGAGGCTGCGCGGCTGGCGCGCGGCCCGCCTTACGGCCAGTTTTCAGAACGTGGCGGTCAGCGAAATATTGAAGCTGCGGCCGGGCTGGGCGGCCAGCTGGAAGCGCCGCCAGTCGGCGGCGGAGCTGGCGTCGTAGCTGCGGGCGTTGCTGTAGAGCCAGTGGCTTTTGTTGGCCAGGTTTTGCACGCCCGCATCCAGCCGCAGGGCGGGGGTGATTTGCCAATAGGCCCACAGGTCCAGGCGGCCAAAGCCGGGCACGCGGATGAATTCCACGGTGGATTCGGTCAGGCCGCTGCCGGTGTTGCGGTAGCTGTTGCGGTTGGTGCTTTGGGCCTGTTTGCCGCGCGCGAAGGTGCCCAGCAGGTTCACGCCCCAGGTTTTGCCGGGGGCGTCGTAGCCGATGCCGGCGATGAGTTTGGCGGGCTGCACGGTGTCCAGCGGCACATATTTGTCGCCTTCGTAGCTGGAGCGTGATTCGCCCTTGCTGTAGCCGAAGGCCAGGCTGCTGTAGAGGCCCTTGAGGGCGGGCGTCCACGTGCCGTGCTCCAGCCGCGTGCCCAGCTCCAGGCCGTAGATGCGGGCCTTGTCGCGGTTGCCAGCCTTGAAGATGGTGACCAGGTGCGCGGGGGCGTTGGCAAACATGCCGGGGTAGCGGTCGCGCGGGTAGCGGGTGACGCCGATGAAATTCTTGTATTGCGTGTAGAACACCGAGCCGTTCAGGCGCACGCCGGGCGCGGGGCTGCCTTTGACGCCGATATCGAAAGTGTTGCTGGTTTCGGCCTTGAGGCCAGCGTCGCCCACGACGATGCAGTTGCAGCGGTAGATGCCGCTGCGCCACAGGCCGTAGCGTTCGCTGCTGGTGGGCGCGCGGCCGCTGCGCCGCCATTGCACATAGGCGGCAAACTGCGGCTGCAAATACCAGCTCAGGCTCAGGCTGGGGCTGATGAGGGTGGTGGTGGCGCTTGATGAGCCGTAGAGCCTTTGCAGCTGCGCCAGGGTCATGGAGGGGCTGACCATGTTGGCCAGATGGCGCAGGCGGCTTTGCACGCGCTCGATGCGCAGGCCGGGGGTGAGCACCAGGCGCTGACTGCCAGCACGCAAGGTGATGGCGTCTTCGGCAAACACGCCCAGGCGGGTGGTGATGTTGTCTGGGAAGGGGCGCTGCAAATCGGTGGGGGAGTTGTGATAGGACTCGGTGCTCTCCAGCGGGTGTTCGTTGGCGTTGCGCGAGGCGCTCACGCCCGCGCGCAAGCGGTGGCTGCCCCAGCTTTTTTCCAGCGTGCTGGCCAGGCCGAAACTGCGGTTGCGGTTGCGCGCCCTTTCGGTAAAGGCGGTGCGGCTGGTGTTGGTGAGGGTGTCGGTGGTGTCGTCCATCAGGGCGTATTGGCCGTAAACGCGGGTTTCAAGCTGGTCAAACCAGCCACTGGCAGGCGTCCACAAGTGGGTGAATTGCAAGGTATCGCGCGCGGTTTTGGCGTTCTGCCAGGAAAAGCTGCTTTCGGTGCCGCGCAAGTTGCTGGCCAGCCAGGAAGACTCGTATTGCGAGCGGTGCCGGCGGCGCAGCAAATCGGCAGTGAGGCTGAGCGTGTGCCCGGCGCTGGCGCGCCAGTCGCCCTTCAAAAGCAGGGCGTTGGAAGCGATGTCTTCCGGCTCGCTGAGCATGCCCAGGGGGCTGCTGTTTTTGGCCTCGTGCCCATCGCGGCGCACATAGCTGAGCAAGCCGTCAAAAGCGCCGCTGCGCCCGGCGGCCGTCACGGCCTCGGTCCACATGCGGTTGGCGCTGGCGTAGCCCGCTTTCAGGCCCAGATAGCTGTTTTTGCCCTCGCGCAGATAGTCGCGCGCCGATTTGGGGCGAAAACTCACAGCCCCGCCAATGCCGCCCGCCGGGCGGCGGCTGCCCGTCGTGCCCAGCTGAATGTCCACGCCGCCATACACCTCCGGGTCAATGAAATCGCGCCCCATGCTGAAAGTGCCGGTGCTGGCGGCCTGGCCCGTCCAGGCAATGCGGTCCACGGCATCAGGCAGCTCCACGCCGTCAATATCGATGGTCACGCGGTTGCCCTCCACCCCGCGCACGTTGTAGCCCGAGGCGCCGCCCCGGTTGTAGCGCGTGTTGTTCATGCCGCTGCGCGCCATGCCTGAAACCAGCGAAGGCGCCTCCACCAGCGGCTGATAGCGCATCACATCGGCCATGCTGCCCGCCTGCTCCAGCGCGCGGCCCTGAACGCGCGCCGCCGCGCCAGGCTCCAGCTCGGCAGAAGCGCTCACCTGCACGGCAGGCAGCGAGGGCGCTTCACGCGGGGCATCCGCCGCCGCTCCGGCTGTTTTCGGCGCTGTCTTTTGAGCGGCCTTCTGCGCTGCCCTTTGCGCCTGCTCGCCCGCCGATATGGCGCTCGCCTGCTGCGCCAGCGCCTGCTGCGCCATCACCAGGCATGCGCCCTGAACACCCAGCGCCAGCAGACGGCGGGCAAAAAGAGAAGAAAAAACGTTCGTTGCCATTTCAGTTGCCAGTACAAAAAAACAGAAAAGCGGCTGGCGTGTGCCCTGCAAGGCGGGCAGCGGCATGGCCGGCCGGAGCTTGAAACAAAAAATGGCAATTCTATATTCTGGATGCGAATCATTCGCGTTAATAGTCGTATGGAAAGGACCGGAAAAGGCTCTGACAATGGCGCGCGGAGACCTCCAGCCGGATGCAGGGTGGCGGCAATGAAGAGGCAAGGCACAAGCCAGGAGGCGATAAAGGAAGGCGGGGACTGAGCTTCGCTCATTAATTGATAGCTACAAGTCCTAGTGCAAATTGCACAATAGGCGTTTTTCACCTTCTGTATTTGCTCCCTTTTTTGGGATTCCGTACCTGCTTTGCCGCGCCGGATGCAGCAGAGCAGGGCGCTCCGCCAGATTGTGGGCAGGCTCTTGGAGTGGGCGAATATCTACCGCGTGAAATCCATGCCATCGTCCCGCATGAAAAGCAAACCTGAATCCAATCTGCGTTTCTTGTTGTTCAGGTGCTTGAAATCATGCAGAAAGCCGGAATCAGAAATGACTGAAATTGGCTTTGGATAGCTGCTTTTTCATGGCTTTGGAATGAATGGCGGCAACGCAAAAACGCATATGAAAATCCCAGGTGGCCGTTCGGGCATGAATTCGGACAGTTTTTTCTTTGAATGGCATTGCACGTCCGAATATTTGCTGCCTATGCGTGAAATTCGCTTCTCCTGGCAATTTGCACCGTCACATGCCCGCCCGGAATGTCTTTAACGCCATGCACGAAAGGCTGGCCCGCATAGCCGCCATCGCACAGCAGGCTTCGCTCCCGACCCAGGCCGCTTTTGCCACGCCCCAGCGCAGCCAGCGCTCCCTTGCAACCGGTCACGCTGGCGTGGTCGCCGCTATGGCATGGACAAACCTTGGGGATCCATCGCGATGTGACGCTTGATGTTCAAGACCCTATTGCTCGCGTCATAGCCCTTTTGCCCTGCTGTATCTGTGTTCTTTGCATTCTGCGCATCCATGATCAAGAGCGCGCTTTAGGCGCTGCGCCTAAAGTTTCTTTCGGGCCGCGTCAAGCTGATTTTTTAGAGCGTGTTATGAAGCCCGCCTCAGGCAGGCTGACGATTTCGAGCGCAATGCCGTACACCTTGGCATACCCGCTGACCTCATTTCCCGTGAGCCCTGGTCGGCCCAGGCCAGACTCACACTTTGGCCTCTCGCATCGCCTCATACAGCCGCGCCATCCGGACATGTTTTTGTTCATTGGCCGACGCTGCACGCACGGCTAGCAGATGTTCTAGCGTGCTTACGGCCGCGCGCCTTCGAGCCTTTACGACGCTTGTAGCTCATGTAGCCTGCACGCAGCCGCTTTCATAACTCAATTGCAAGATTGCAGCGTTCAAGCATCAAAAACCACAGCGCTGGGTTGGCTCGGGCAACCTTGGACGAAAGCAATCATTGAGCGAAGCTCGTTGACCATGGCCTCAAGGCAGCCCGCCTTGATCAATGAAGACCAGATAAGGAACTGGCTATAAAGCCCATTGCTCATCGCTGACATCACTGGAATACTGTTTGCGCTTTAGCATCCACTTAACCTAACGCAAGCAATAGCAAGTCCATAACACATTCAAAGATATGTCACATTTTTGATGATGAAGCACGCACAGGGTTTGATGGCACCGCTACCGGGCGGCGGCAGTGAGCTTTACATACACCTGTGTGAGCGCGCGGGCGAGTTGCTCGGGGCGGTGGATGAGGGCAAAGCCGCGTGAGCCGAAGAGGTGCGGCAGGTAGTCGTGCGCCTGCTGGTCGATGGTGACGCAGAAGGGCACGAGGCCGGCCTGGCGGGCTTCGTGCACGGCGTGGCGGGTGTCTTCCAGACCGTAGCGGCCTTCGTATTGGTCCAGATCGTTGGGCTTGCCGTCGGAGAGGATGAGCAGCAGGCGCTGGCGTTCGGGCCGCTGGCTGAGGCGTTTGGTTCCGTGGCGGATGGCCGCGCCCATGCGGGTGTAGTAGCCGGGTTTGATGGCGGCCACGCGCTCTTGCGCGGCGGTGTCCCAGCTTTCGCCAAAGCGTTTGAGTTCGTGGATACGCACGTTGCGGCGCACGGACGAGAAGCCGAGCATTTCAAAGGGGTCGCCAACGCTGTCGAGCGCGCCGCCGAAGACAAGCAGGCTGTCGCGGATGAGGTCGATGACGCGGTCGTCTTGTGTGGCGTAGGCGTCGGTGGAGAGCGAGATGTCGGCCAGCACGACGCTGGCCAGGCTGCGCTCGGTGCGCATGCGCTGCGAGAAGATGGGGGGCGATTCGCTGTGGCGGCTGCCGTGGTGGTCTACGCGGAAGCGCACCCAGGCATCCAGGTCCAGTTCTTCGCCTTGCAGCAGGCCGTGCAGCCAGCGGGGGCCGGCGCGCAGGGCTTCAAAGCGGCGGCGCACCTGGCGTTCGGTGGCGCGGAGTTTGTAGCGGTCGATGGCGCTCGGCTCGCGTTTTTTGGGGTCGTCGCCGGATTGCGCTTGCGCCGCCTGCTGGGCGGTGTCGGCCGTTGTGCCGCTGGCTTTTTCTGCGCTGGCTTCTGCGGTTTTGTCTTCGGCGCGGGGGCGCAGGCGCTGGGCGCGGCATACGTCGGGGCGCAGGGTGTGGGCTTTGAAGTCCCATTCGGGCAGGGGTTCGCCTTCGCCCACGGGCAGATCGTCCCAGGCGGCGCTGGGCAGGTCGAGGTCGAACTTGACGCGCGCGGCCAGCGTTTCGCCGCCTTTGGCGATGGCGAGTTCGTCCATGTCGTCGGCCACTTTGGTGGCGTCGTGGTCGTCCTGGTCGTCGCCCGCACGATTGACGCGCACGAATTCGCCCCAGCTCAAGATGGACTCGGCGCGGAAGAACATCATCAGCCCGTTGCGGTTGCTGGTGTCTTGCGTGCGGCTGGCGCGGCGGCGCTTGTTGTCTTGCTGGGTGTGTTTGTTGTTGCGCGGACGGGCAGCGTCGGGGTCGTCGTCGCGCGCGGGGCCGGCGGGCGGGGGGGCGGCATGAAGCAGCCAGAGCCAGACGGGCGCGGTATCGACGGCGCGGACGATGGCCGTGTTTTCCGGCACGCCGGGCAGCGGCTGGGCCGGGTCGCTCCAGGCTGGCGATTGGGGGCCGGCGGCGGCAAAGTCGCGCAGGGCCTTGAGCGTTTGCACGATGGCGCGCTCGGCCCGCTGGCCTGCCGTGCTTTTTATTTTTTCGGGCGGGGTGCGCTGGGCCAGGTGGGCATCGACCAGGCGGCAAAAGCGCTCGCGCAGACCGGGGTAGGTGCGCAGGGCGCGGCGGGCAGCGGCCACGTTGTCGGCCAGCCAGCCCGCAGACGTGGTTTCATGACTGGCGGCAAGAGCAGCCAGCCACAGGTAAAGGGCACGGTTGAGTTCGCGGCTGTCGAACACGGCAATGGTTGGCGGCAAGGCCAGGGTTTCGCCGTCCAGCGAGGTGACGGCGGCGCGCTCGCCATAGCCCGCAATTTTCTGAACCCAGCTGCGCCGTCCGCCGATTTTTTGTGCCGAAGCGGTCGCCACGCGCACGGCAGCGTCGCCCCCGGCTGCGCGAAACAGCAATTCAACGGCACGGGTCACGTCCTCCAGCGGAACGGCCGCTTCCATGAAGGAAGGGTCCGCCACGCGCATGATGAGGCGGTGCCAGCGTTCGCCCACCCACTCTTCCATGATGCTTGCTCCGTTGTTGCGGCTTTTTGAACGCGTTCAGTCTTGCGGCGCCCACACGGCCTGCACCACTTCGTCAAGGGCAGCGGCGGTGTCGTGGTCGTCGGTGAGGGCATCGACGATGGCGGCGCGGCAGGCTGTGCGTTCGTCCAGCCCGGCCACGATCAGGCGGCCTGCCACCACCAGCAAGCGCGTGCTGACGGTTTCTTCAAGGTCTTGATCCGTCAGGCGGCGCAAGGCCGTGGCCAGCCGCACCAGGCGCGCGGCCAGCTCAGGGCTGGCATGGGCTTCTTTTTCGATGATGCGCTGCTCCACATCAGCCACGGGGTAGTCAAAGCCCAGGGCTACAAAGCGCTGGCGCGTGCTGGGCTTGAGGTTTTTGAGCAGGTTCTGATAGCCAGGGTTGTAGGAGACGACCAGCATGAAGCCGGGCGGCGCTTGCAGCTGCTCGCCCGTGCGCTCGATGGGCAGGATGCGGCGGTCGTCGGTCAGCGGGTGGAGCACGACGGTGGTGTCTTTGCGGGCTTCCACCACTTCATCCAGATAGCAGATGGCGCCCTGGCGCACGGCGCGCGCCAGCGGGCCGTCAGACCAGACGGTGTTGCCGTCGCCGATGAGAAAGCGCCCAACGAGGTCGGCGGCCGTCAGGTCGTCATGACAGCTCACGGTGATCAGCGGGCGGCCCAAGCGGGCGGCCATGTGTTCCACAAAACGCGTTTTGCCGCAGCCCGTGGGGCCTTTGAGCAGCACTGGCAGGCGCTGCCGGAATGCGTGTTCAAACACGCGGCATTCATCGGCCTGTTCGGCATAAAACGGAATGGCGGCCTGGGCCTGATCGGTTGCGGACATCGGCTTTCTCTCTTGATGAAACGACAAAAGGCTGAAAAAAAATCGCCGCTCCCTCTTGCAGGTTGCGGCGATCGGGATTGTCAGACAGATGGGGGGCGCATCACGGGTTTTTCAACGCTCCGCGCATCTGTCATTGCTGGCGCACTGCGGTTTTATTCACCATGGCGCACGCGCTGGGCCACGCCGGGCATCACGCCGCCACGGCGGCCATACCAGTTGCCTTCCACCGGCTCGCCGCCAATGAAGAAGCTGGCGAGATACAGCACCAGACCGATCAGGAAGGCCACGCCGCCAAACAGGCGCACCCAGTAGAAGAAGACGATCTGGTCTTGCGCGGCCATGAAGGCCATGGCGCCATCGGTCGGGAAGCGTTGCAGGTAGATCTGCACCGCGCCGGCCAGCGTCAGCGCCAGGGTAATCACGCCCATGCCGACGCTCATGATCCAGAACGACCAGATTTCCACCGTCTGCGAAGCGCGGCTGTTGGCCACGCGGCCGCGCAGGGTGGGCATGGCGTAGCTGATCAGGCAAATCACCACCAGCGCATAAGCGCCATAGAAAGCCAGGTGGCCGTGCGAAGCCGTCAGCTGCGTGCCGTGCGAGTAGTAGTTCACCCACGAGAGCGTGTGCAGGAAGCCCCAGATGCCAGCGCCCAAAAAGCCCAGCACCGTGCAACCCAGCGCCCACACCACAGCAGCCTGGTTGGCGTGGTCACGGCGGCGGCGCTGAACCATGCGGTAGGCAAACAGCGTCAGCAGGAAGAAGGGAATCGGCTCCAGCGAGGAGAAGATGTTGCCGACCAAGTGCCAGTAGCCCGGCAGGCCGATGAAGTAATAGTGGTGAGCCGTGCCCAGAATGCCCGAGAACAGGGCCGTGGCCATGATCACGTAAATCCACTTGTCCACCACTTCGCGGTCAGCGCCAGTGGTCTTGATGAGCACGTAGGCCAGCAGCGAAGCCAGAATCAGCTCCCACACGCCTTCCACCCAGAGGTGAACCACGAACCACCAGTACATCTTGTCGCGCACCAGATCGTGCGGGTTGTAGAACGAGAACAGGAACATCAGCGCCAGGCCCCACAGCCCAATCATCAGGATGGTGGTGACGGTGGTCTTGCGGCCTTTCAGGTAGGTCATGCTCAGGTTGAACAGCATGGCCAGCGCCACGATGACGATGCCTACCTTGGTCGGCAGCGGCTGCTCCAGAAACTCGCGGCCCATGGTCATGAGCAGGTCATTGCCGGTCAGCTCCGCCAGCCGGGCGTAGGGCACCAGCAGATAGCCCAGGATGGTGGCTGCGCCTGCTGCCAGAAAAATCCAGAACATCAGCAGCGCAAGCCCCGGGCTGTAAAGCTCGGTTTCCGCTTCTTCGGGCACCAGGTAGTAGGCTGCGCCCATGAAGCCGAACAGCAGCCACACGATCAGCAAGTTCGTGTGCACCATGCGGGCCACATTGAACGGAATGTGCGGGAACAGAAAGTCGCCGTAGATGTACTGCACGCCCATGACCAGACCAAAAATGATCTGGCCCACGAACAGGCCCAGCGCCGCAATGAAATACGGCTTGGCAACCGCCTGCGACTTGTATTTGAGGGTAAAGGTGGTATTGCTCATGATGGATGAATCCTCTCGTGCGGCGATCAGCCTTCGATATTGGGCGGCCAGCTTTCAGTATCGATTTCGCCGGTCCATTTCAGGAACTCGACGAGGTCGTCGAGCTGCTCATCCGTCAGGTTGAACTGCGGCATCTGGCGGCGGCCCTTTGCGCCCAGCGGCTGCGCCTGCATCCAGCCTTTGATGAACTCGGCGCCGCCATCGTCGCCGCCACGGCGCTTGTAAACGTTGCCCAGCTCCGGCGCGAAATACGCGCCTTCGCCCAGCAGCGAGTGGCAGCCCACGCAGTTGCGCGTTTCCCAGATTTTCTTGCCGCGCACCACCGCTTCGCTCATTTGCGACTGGTTGCTGCGCTCAGGAATGCGGCGTTCGGAATCAAACACCAGCCCGATGAAGATGAAAATGAAAAACAGCGACCCACCGTAGAAGATGTTGCGGGCCATCTGCTTGGTGAACCCGCTTGATGCTCCTGAACTCATGGTTCAATTTCTCCGAGGTTGAAAAACGACGGTGGAGCATAGCGAATCTCAAAAACCCATCCTTGAAACAAGTCAAATACGCCGGATTTCCATCGGTTCGGTCTCTGAAGGGGAAATTTTATATTGATAATAACAATTCTCATTTGTGAATAAAAGATGAATTCCTCCCGCCGTGATATACGCATTTGTGGCGCTTTTTTCGCGAAAGGCCATGCGCCTGGCCTTCCTGAGCAGCATGCGCCGGGCCGATACGCCAGCGCCCTGCCCTGCTAGCATGCCCGCCCCTGTTTCACTCGCAAAGGAGATTTGCCATGACCTCATCCCCAAGCCCCTGCGCCGCCCGCCTGCTGGCCGCCGCCTGCGCCGCCGCCGTGCTGGCTGGCTGCGCCAACGTCACTGAAGGGCAGCGCAACGTCATGATCGGCACCGGCGTGGGCGCGGCGGCGGGCGGCCTCATTGGCGATGGCCGGGGTGCGGCCATTGGCGCGGCCGTAGGCGCGCTGGGCACCTACGCCTGGACGCAGTACATGGAAAACAAGCGCCGCGACATGGAGCGCGTGACCGCAGGCACCGGCGTCAGGGTGGAGCAGACGGCCGACAACCAGCTCAAGCTCAGCGTGCCCAGTGACATTTCCTTTGCCACCAACAGCGCGCAAATCGTCTCCGGCCTGCGCCCTGTGCTGGATACCTTTGCCAACGGCCTGAGCCAGCAGCCGGGCCTGGAAATCGTCATCGTCGGTCATGCCGACAGCAGCGGCAACGACGCCATCAACGACCCTCTGGCCCGCAACCGCGCCGCCAGCGTACGCGACTACCTCGTCTCGCGCGGCGTCAGCAGCGCCCGCATCCAGACCGAAGGGCGCGGCTCGCGCGAACCCATTGCCAGCAACGCCACCGCCGAGGGCCGTGCGCGCAACCGCCGCGTGGAAATCTTCCTGGCCGAACGCGCCCAGCAGCAACCCGCCTACCAGCAGCCAGCACATCAGCAACCCGCGTATCAGCAGCAGCCCAGCTACTCCACTCCCGTCGGCACTCCCATGAATTGAGGCCTCATGAGCCGCCTCCCGCTGCCCGCAGACTGGCTCGTGCCGGACTGGCCTGCCCCGCCCGGCGTGCGGGCCGTCTGCACCACACGCTCTTGTCCAGCAGGTGACGCGCCGTCGGCCGCGCCCTGGGGCGGCTTCAACCTGGCGGATCACGTCGGCGACGCACCGCAGGCCGTGGCCTCACACCGCGCCGCGCTGGCCGCCTACCGCAGCCGCCCACTGGCGGTGGTGCAGTTTGCCGACGGCCGCCACCTGCGTATTTACGGCAAAACCTCACTGTTTCAGGCCGTGTTCGACAAGCTCGGCCTG
>ERZ773049.1768-NODE-1768-length-12202-cov-19.940068_pt1 | contig 12202 bp, 10 predicted proteins | sample MGYA00580633_ERZ773049 | MGnify/ENA primary metagenome ERZ773049 (study PRJEB29015, sample SAMEA2737991) | human oral metagenome | biome: human oral; feature: human-associated habitat; material: dental | place: China | collected 2066 ... | reverse complement strand
GAAGGCTGGGCCACCACCCGCAGCTGCTGGGTGGTCGGGCCGGGGCGTGACACGCTGCGGGCGCGCTCCAGAAGTTCGTTGAGTTTACGCTCATCCGGGCTGGTGCCCTTGATCGTGGAGGAGCTCACGCGTGAGGCATCAACCGGGGCAACACCGGTAGCTACCGCAACCGGCACATCCGCCACGGAAGAGGCCCCCGAACCGGTGCTGGACGGTGCTTTAGGCTGCGAACTCGGCTGAGGTTCTTCCTCTTGTTTCTTCGTGTCATACACCTCGTCCTCGGCATTGCCCATTAAGAAATAGGCGGCCTCATTTGAGGCGTACAGGCTCTGATTAGCCGGGTTGTACACCCACCGCGCTGGGAACATAACCCGCGCGGGAAGCTCTTCACGATCCCGGGGTGTTAACGCAAAATCAACTTCAATGCTCCACTGCCCGTTATCCTTCTGCCGGGTAGACCAGTCCTGCGCGGCCTCCGCGAAGCCGTGCGCGGCCGTCACATCCGCGATACGCGAGGCAAGAGTCACGGGAATCTGCGCCAAACCTGAAGCTGAGCTGCGGCGCCCAACCTTCACGCCCTGCGCTGCACGGATAATATGTGCCCGCTCGGCCACAATCGGCCACTCGTAGCGGCGCACCCGCTCCGGCTCCCAGCCGGACTCCTCCGCGATCTCTTCAACACTGGCGCCCTGACGGAACCTCGTCTGAATATCACGAGGCCCAAAACTGCCCTTCGTCCCCAGGCCCCGCGCCGGCTGAATACGGCGAGCCTTCGTGATGCTTGTGCGCAGGTTCATATCGATGGGCAGCGCAAACCGGGTGCCGTCAGCAGATTCAAGCACCAGGTTCTCGCCATCATCGTGGACACCCACTAGGCGCAATTCAAGCATGGAAACCTCCTGTATGCGGCTCAGATGCACCCCGCACCCGCGCCGTAAGAACGCAAACTATCTACCAGATTACCTTGCCAACCCTAAAACATGTAGTATATCCCACCGAAACCCACAAAAAAATAGGCCCAAATACCCCCGAAATACAGCCTTTGCACACAAAAAATGACGCGCAGAGAGTAATTTCCGGGGCCTCAATTAGACAAACCGGGGGTACATGGTGAAAAATACCTGGCATGTTGTGGAATAAACAACCCACAACGAAGTTAAGACACTCAAAGACCACACGTGGGCGCACACACCCTGCCCCACCAATCAAGACGGAGCGTGAAAGTTTGGCAACTGATTACGATGCACCTCGCAAGCAGGACGACGAGCAAAACGAGGAGTCCTATGAGGAGCTGAACGCCCGCCGCTCGGAGATGCAATCCGGTGCGGTCGATGAGGACGAAAACACCGCTGCCGAAAGCTTCGAGCTGCCCGGTGCGGACCTCTCTAATGAGGAACTGAACGTTGTTGTCCTACCCGCACAGGACGACGAGTTTACCTGCGCATCCTGCTTTTTGGTGCGCCACCGCTCTCAGATCGCACGAGAAGAGGACGGGCTGGTGTACTGCGTGGAGTGCGAAGGCTAAAACACCAACCACACTACGCGACAAGGGCAGGACTCCACACGGGAACCTGCCCTTATCCATACCCAATACCGCCCGCCTGCACTGGCGGGACAGCCCTAATCCTCAGCTGTATCAAGCAGCTGCACCAGCTTCTCCGGGTGCCGTGAAGAAGCCAGCCAGTACGGTGTAGGATCCGCCGGGTCAGTAATCTGCAGCCGAACCTTAGGGGTAACCCACGGGCGGAAACACATGTAGGCGCGCCCGTCCAGCTCCGGCCCAGCGGCGCGGCGTGCATCATCACCCCGAAACGCCTGCACCCGGCCAATATACTCCCGCTCAATGCGGGCACGGCCAACCCGCACCCACCCGGCGGAAACCTCAATCACCGGCGATGAGGCATACAGCAGCCAACCCAACACAGCAGACACCACAGCCCCCGCAATCATACCCACAGGGATACTGATCGGCGCCCCCACCAGGTAGGATGCGCCCCCAGCCACGAGCACCAGAAGCCACGTGCCCACCCCCGGAGCTAGACGCTCACGGTACAGCGGTTTGGACGGTGCGGCGGGTGAAGAAGTCACAGAACATCCCTTCAAGAAGCCGGTTGGGCGCGAAGGGGAACAGTGTGTGCGTGCCGCAACCAGTCACAATAGGCGAACGAGTTACCACACTCATTGTAACGAACCCCATCGTGACCCTGACCCGGCGGCCTTCAACCGCCGCTTTAGAGGCGGGCAGCAGCCGGGTCGCCACATGATTTTTTGCCTCCGCTTGGGTAGAGTGAAGAGCATGATTAACCCCATTAACGTTCAGATCAAAATGCTCGACCTCGAGTTGCCCGCCCCCGCCTACACCAAACCGGGCGATGCGGGCGCCGATCTGCGCTCGCGCGTAGACTTCACCCTGAACCCCGGTGAGAGAGCCCTCGTGCCCACCGGCCTCGCCCTCGCCCTGCCCGAAGGGTACGTGGGTTTGGTGCATCCACGCTCCGGGCTGGCCGTTAAACACGGCATCACCATTGTGAACGCCCCCGGTACGGTGGATTCCGGGTACCGCGGCGAGATTATGGTGACCCTGCTCAATACCGACCCCACTAAGCCTTTCCAGATTAAACGCGGCGACCGTATCGCCCAGCTGGTTATTCAGCGCTACGAGCAGGCGAACTTCGTGGTTGTTGCAGAACTGGATGAGACCGAACGCGGCGTCAGCGGGTTTGGATCCAGCGGACTGAAGTAGCGCACGGCACGCGCGTGCGGCGCGCTTGAACGCCGTAACAGGCACTCTACGCGTAAGATATTGAGTAGTACGTATACAGTGAGGGATAACTAAGTGTTTGGTTTCAGCAAGAAAAAACGTGCCGAAGAAGAATACGACGTCGAAGAGTATGACGAGTACGACGACTACGACGAGTATGACGAGTACGATGACTACGATGATTATGACGAGGCTGAGGACACCGAAGGTATCGACGAAGACGAGTACGATACAGAAGAGGAAGATAAGGCCGATCCCGTCCCCGCATACGTTGAGGACGAATCCCTGAAAGTCATCGTCTATGACCGTACCGAGGGCCCGCTCGATATGGACGAGGTGGAAGACACCGAAGACTACGCCAACCTTGGCTCCGTGTACATTAAGCTGCTTGATGGGATGCGCCTGCGCCTAGAGGTGGAAGAGGCAAGCGGTGTTGTGATTGCCGCGACCTGTATCCGTAAGGGTGCCACCATTCAGATTCAGGCGTTTGCGGCGCCCCGGTCGAGCGGTATCTGGGACGATATTCGTGAAGAGCTGGCCGAATCCGTGGCCTCGCAGGGCGGTACCGTCGAGATGTATGAGGGCGTGTTTGGTGTGGAGATGCTCACCCGCCTGCCCGCCGTAACCGAAGACGGCAAACGTGGTGAGCGTGTGGCCAGGTTCGTGGGCGTGGACGGTCCCCGCTGGTTCTTGCGCGGTGTGATCTCCGGTGAGGCTGTGCTCGATAATGAGGAAGCCGCCGAGGCTATTGATGAGGTGTTCCGCTCCGTGATCGTTGATCGCGGCGATGAGCCCCGCCCGCCGCGTGAGCTGCTGCCGCTGGTGGTGCCCGCGCAGGATATTGCCACCGCCGATGACGAGGACGAACCAGAAGAGCAGGACGATAAGAGCAAGCTGCGTCCGCTTCCACGCCGTGGCCCTGAGATCACTGAAATCGGCTAATGGTTCGGGTGCTTTCTGACCGCTCGGGGTCTCAGCCTCCGGTTGGGTACCCCGAGCGTTTTCGCGTGCGTTTAGCGGGCAGGATCGACCAGGTGTGGATTCCGCCGCTGGATGCTAAACCCGTGTATCGGGCTGAGCTGGTGGTCGCTAAATCACGGCTGCTGCAGCGGGTGAGCCCCCTGGCTGTTCTGGGGATTCCGCTGGTTGTTGAACCACCCGGTGAGGACATTGACGACTCCTCAAACACGCCCGCCCCAAAAGCGGTCAGCGGCCCACTGGGTGCCAAGGCGCCCACCGAGACATCGGAATTGGCGGCGTTTGCACACACCCCGCCGTTTGAGCCGGGCAGCCGGGTGAGCCTCATCTGGCACGGGCAGCGCTCAGTGCCGGGAGTGCTGGCCGGTTCACTATTGCGCTGCTCTGGGATGCTCAGCCAGTACCCGGGGGATCCGCGTATCTATAACCCGCGCTATGAGATCGTGCCGCAACTACTGCTGACGGAAAGGACAAAAAATGCCCGCTACGGAACGTGAACCGGGCCCGCACAACACCTCCGCCGGGCGTGAGAGGACTGGTTCTACAGGGGAATCTGTGGGGAGCTCGTTCAGTGCGAGCATAGGCGGTAAGCTGCGCCGTACCGCCAACGGTGATGTGGATGTGCTGCACGCGCTGGGGGGCTGGCGCGGGGTGGTGGAGTCGTTACTTCCGGCGACTCTGTTTCTGGTTGTTTTTGTGGTGACGAAACAGCTCACCTATGCCCTCATCGCCTCCCTGGTGACCTCCGGGGTGTTTACGGTGGCCCGTTTGGTGCAGCGTTCTAAGCTGGTTCCGGCGCTTTCGGGTGTGGTGGGTGTGGCTGTTTGTGCCTGGTCGGCCCATTCCACTGGGGACGCCAATGCTTTTTATGTTCCCGGGTTCTTCGTAAGTGGCGGGTATCTGCTTGCTTCGCTCATTTCAATTGCGCTGCGGTGGCCGTTGTTTGGGCTGCTGTTCGGGTTTATCCGGGACGAGGGTGTGCGCTGGCGTGAGAAGCCAGCACGCTTGAAGTCGTATATTCTTGCAACGTGGATTTTTGTTGCGCTGCTGGGGTTACGCTTAGTGGTGCAATTGCCGCTATACTTTGCGGGTGCGACCGAGGCGCTGGGGGTTACTCGTCTGGTGATGGGTGTTCCGCTGTACGCGCTGACTTTGTGGGTGGCGTGGCGTGTGTCTGCCCCTGAGGAGAACCGCGCCGTTCAAGACTCATAACCTTATAAAAACCGATAATAGAGAATCGTGTGCGGCCCGGCTCGTGCCGGACGATACCAGTGGTGCGGTACCGTCCGGTAGGGGATGGGTCGTATGCGGCGAGAAACCCAACCATGAGAAAAAATATTCGTTACTATGTATATGCTGTTGTGGCTTTAGCCCTTCTGGGCATGTGCTTTTTACTGCCTGGCTCGTCCGTTTTTCACCAGGGTGCGTGGCTGACGGTTATTCTTGGGCTGCTGGCGCCTGTCGTAAACCGCCTGTGGGCGTTTAAAGCTGTGCGGCGCGTATACTGGCACCCGCTTAACAGAGCGGCGCGTACAGTGCTGGTAGCAGTCTACGGGCTACTGGTGTTAGAACTATTCCGCCCCTGGGAAGCGCCGGATGGGTTCGCTACCACCGCCGTGCGGCTGGGTGCCCCGCTCGTGTATGTATTCCTCATCGCTCCCATTGTTACGTTCCTGCCGTACTACCCGGTGCGGTACTGGGTGCTGGGGCAGCTGCGAACCCCCACCGTTGCACCGCATTCCCGTGACTTCTTCGGGGTGAGCCCCCGCACCGCGGTCGCGTACCTGGATGCCCCGCTGCACAAACTCAACGCTGAGCAGGGGCGTGAGAGGGCGTACTCGTATGTGTGGTGCGCAGACCGGGCGATGCGTACCGTGCAGAACCGGCTCACAGTCGAAGCGGTACGGGAACCCATCACGGAGGAGACCACCGAACGGGTGGAGCGTCTGCAGCAGCTGGTGGAGCGCGCCTACCAGCGGTGCGACAGCATGGACAGGCACGAGCCCGGGTCACAGGCGTACCTGCAAGAACGCGCCCAAGCAATGGCAAACTCATATGTTGTGCTCACCAGCGTAGGTTCTCCCGCGTGGGGGATGGGGCAGTGGCACAACCCGCTCGTGGATGCGGCACGCGGGACGGTACTGCACCCGCACGTGCAGGCGTTACACAACAGTCTTGAGCAGGCGCAGGCGCAGGCGCGTGAAACCGTGCGGGCGTTAAACCCGGTGCTTCTGCACGCCCGCCGGGAAGGCAATAAGCAGCTGGTGGGTGCCCTGGCCGGTTTTACCCGCACCCTGGAGGCGCTGCTGACAGACGGGCTCAATAATACGGGGCATATGCTGTCGCTGTGCCCAAACACCCGCCCGGTTATTGCGCAGCCCGCGCTGAAACAAATGTATGAGCTGTACCCGCAGGCGTTGGAGCGGCTGGTAGCGGCCACGAACCTGACCCGGGTGCTGAGCAAATTCCACCGCGAGTACGAGGCTTCCCTTGAGGTGGTGGCTTATGTGAAAGCGGCACTGGCTATTGTGCCGCACCTGCACGACTACGTTGAGACAACCGGCAACCGGTTTTACGCCAAATACGCGCGTCACCGCGAAGAGGCACTGAACTCTGTGCTTGAGGCACGCTCCGAAACCGGGCACGATGCACTGTTTTTGGCGAACCTGCACGAGTGGGTGAACACGACAGGAATCACCGCCCCGGATAACCTCAGCCGCCGCACGGAGAACAATATCCGCCGGTTGAGCGCGCAGATCGCTGCCACCCGCACCCGCCGTGCGCTGGCAGAATCGGTAGTGTACGCCGCCGGCGGCCTCACCGAGCTGCAGAACATTGACACCGCCCGGCTTGCGCACCTTTTCAGCGTGGTCAATGACGAGCCTGCGGACGCGGACGAACCAACCGGGGTGCCTCCGCGGGTGCTCGCCGAAGCGAAAGCACTCAGCGAGAAAATACGGTCAGCCTGCCTGAAGCAGTTCCCCGAGCTTGCCGAAGGCAACCGTGCCACGGCGGAGCCCTCAATGAGCGCCTTCTACGCGGCCGCCCTCGCCGGTTCGGCCTACGCATTCGACGGGGTGTACGCGGTGCGGGAACAGCTGCTGGAAAATATGCGTGCCGACCGCGCAGAGTCGAGCGAGCTTCCCGCCGTCTGCTGGTACTGGCCGCATAACACCCGCGCGGGTGACACCCACGGGGCAGATGTCGACTGGGACGTTAGCGGAGACTTCGGCGGCTGGGAGAACTGCGATATGGGTGGCTCCGACTTCTCAGGATGCGACAGCAGCGGCGGAGACTTCGGCGGCGGGGGAGATTTCGGCGGCTCAGACGGTGGAGGCGGCGGCGGGGGAGACTAAACGCCCCTTCGAGTATTTCCGTGCCGCAGTATCGGCACCGGAGTCGCGGGCCGTACCTCTTGCCACGCTAACGGCGGGATGCTCCCCAGAAGGCTGGGGCGCATCCCGCCGTTTCTTGTCTCACCAGGCGGCAGCCGGCACGGTACCCGACCCGGTTATCCACTAGGCGAAAAGCGCGCGGATCTGGTCTTCACCAGCGATAGTGGTAATGAAAAACAGCTCGTCTGAGCCCTCAAGAACAACATCAGCCGACGGGGCGATCGGCGCACCGTCCCGCAAGATAGCGGTGAGTACCGTATCCGTAGGCCACTGCACATGATCCACCCGGTACCCGATCACCGGGTGATCCTCCGGCACCGTGTACTCCACCAGGGTGGCCCCGCCAGCCTGCAGGGTCAGCAGGCGCACCACATCGCCCACTTCAACAGCCTCCTCCACAAGGGCAGTCATCAGACGCGGGGTGGAGACCGCCACATCCACACCCCACGACTCGTCAAAAAGCCACTCGTTGCGGGGATTATTCACGCGCGCCACGGTGCGCGGCACCCCGTACTCGCTGCGGCACAGGAGCGAAACCATCAGGTTTGCCTTGTCGTCACCGGTGGCGGCCACCACCACTTCGCTCTCTTCAGGTACGGCCAGCTTCAGCACCGACAGCTCACAGGCATCCCCAATAAACCACTGCACCTGCGGCAAGTTGGCGCGTTTTTTCGTCTCAGGCTTTGAATCGATAATGGTGATTTCGTGGCCGCTAGCGTGCAGCTCCCGGGCGATAGAGGCGCCCACCGAGCCTGCCCCAACAATTAGTACTTTCACGTGGTGTCCCTTATCCGGCTAGTTGGTGTGCGGGTTATCGCTTTTCACGGCGGCTGGCTCGGCGGCGAAAGCCCCAGCCCATGCGTCCCGCGGGTCGTGGCGCTCACCCTCAGCATCCTTAGGCGCCTGGGAAAGGATACGGGCGATCTCGGTCGCCTCATCGGTGCGCACCATGGCGTGCACAGTATCACCCTGCTGGTAGCTCGTATCGGGCCGGGGGAGCATCCCCTCACCGAACCGGGTGATGTAGGCGATGCGCGCACCCGTAGCAGCCTCAATATCGACCAGCGCGTGCCCGGCCCACTCCTCATGAAGCGGTAATTCGGTGAGAATCAGACGCCCAGATGCCTCCCGGTAGTCACCCCGGATCGCCTGCTCAGGCAGGATACGGCGCAGCACCTGGTCGGTTGACCAGCGCACCGCCGCAACAGTGGGGATGCCCATGCGCTGAAAGAACTCCGCCCGGTTCGGGTCGTACACGCGGGCAACCACGTTCTTCACCTTGAACGTCTCACGCGCCACACGGGCGGCAATCACATTGGAATTATCCCCCGAGGATACGGCGGCAAAGGCGTAGGCGCCCTCTATCCCGGCGCGCTCCAGCGTCTCTTTATCAAAACCCACGCCGGTGACGAGCTTACCGCCAAAGTTCTTCCGCAGCGGCTGGAATGCGCGGATATCCTGGTCAATCACGGCCACGGTGTGCCCGGACGCTTCGAGGGTTCGGGCGAGCATGACGCCAACTCGCCCGGCGCCCATAATCACAAAGTGCGGCATAGTTCTCCTAGGGTTGAGCCGGTTACTGTGCGCGGCGGGGAATGATGTGACCCCCTCAAACCGTCAGGCTCGCTCATAGTTAAGAGTGTACAGCTCCCCGTGGGGGCGGCGCCTGACCCCGCTCCGTGACAGGGCCACAGCCGGGAAAGAGGAGGCACCGCATAAATTGAGCTTTAGGGGCGGGCGGGATAGCCTTAAACCGTGAACAATCGTTGGGGTAGGATGCGTCGCGCGCTCACCGGTGGGCCGGTGGATTCTCGGCAGTTGGCGGCCACGTCGCTACCGAAGCGCTACGCCCTGCCCTTGCTGGGTTCTGACGGGATTTCGTCGGTGGCCTACGCCGCCGATGAGGTGATTCTTATCCTTGCCGTGGCCGGGGCCGGTGCGCTCACCTACTCGCCGTGGGTGGGGTTCGCCATCGCCGTGGTAGGGCTCGTGATTGTGGGAACTTACCGGTATAATATCCGGCAGGTCGCCGCTGAGGGCGATTTCGCCCTGGTACGCCGCAAACTGGGCCGCCGCCCGGCCGTGGTGCTGGGCGCCTCCGTGCTGCTGGACTATGTGCTCACGGTGGCGGTGTCAATGTCTTCGGCGGCAACGTTTATTACCGCGCTTTTCCCGCAGCTGCAGGGCTTCCGGGCTGGTATTGCGGTCACCCTGATTGTGGTTCTGAGTGTGGTGTGCCTGCGCGGTGTGCAGTTGATGGGCCGGTTAGCCCACTGGCCGCTCTACATTTTTCTGGCCCTTTTAGGGATCACCCTGGTGTACGGGCTGCTGCAGGCGTTCGCCGGGACCTTAGCGCGCGCCGAATCCGCCGGGTACACGCTCACCCCTGAAGCCCCGCATGCAAGCCTTGACGGGGTGTTCCTGGTGCTGTTGCTCTCTCGGTCCTTCTCGGCCGGGGCGGTGGCGCTTTCGGGGGTTTCAACTATCTCCAACTCGGTGCGGTTCTTCAAAGCACCCAAGCAACGCAACGCGGCGCTAACGCTCATGCTGATGATCGTCATCACCGGGGTTCTGCTGGTGAGCATCCTCTACTTGGCGCGGCAGAGCGGGGTGCAGCTGGTACAAAACCCCAACCGTTACTTAACAGACCCGAACAGCCCCAACCAGCCAATACAGCAGAAACCAGCCCTGTACCAGGTGGCGTTCGCCGTATACAGTAATGACCTCATCCCCACACTGCTGGCCTTAGCAACCGTGGCCGTGCTGGTGATCGCCTCGCTGACTGCGTTTATCGGGTTCCCCATGGGGGCCTCAGCAATCGCCGACCGGCACTATCTGCCGCACCGGCTTCGGAGCGTGGACTCCACCGGGCTGTACAGTAACGGCGTGATCCTGCTCGGGGTGATCTCGGTACTTTTCACGGTGCTGTTCGCAGCCGACGTGTTCGCCCTCATCCAGCTGTACGTGGTGGGCATGTGCGCCTCAATGCTGCTCACCCAGGTGGCGGTGGTGCGGTTCCGCCTGCGTAAACTACGCATTACCCTAAAACCGTCGGCGCGGCGCAAACTCGCCCGCGACATCACCGTCAGTGCAGTCGGGGTGGTGGTCACCGCCCTGGTGCTGGTAACCGTGGTGGGCACCAAATTCTTGGCTGGGGCCTGGCTATCGCTCACATTCATTCTGCTTCTGTCCGAGGTGATGCTCATGACCCGCAGGCACTACGCCCGCGTGGATAAACTAACCGAAATACCGCTGGATCAGGAGGCGGCCGCCGACGCCGCAGCCCTACCCTCACGCGTGCACGCCGTGGTCTACATTGAGCGGGTACGCCAGCCCGCACTCAGGGCGTTAGCCTACGCCCGGGCCGCGCGCCCCTCCACCATAGAGGCGCTGACCGTCAATAATGACCGTCAGCTGCTGGCCACCGTGAAAGAACGCTGGGATATGCTGCACATCCCGGTGCAGCTATCGGTGATCGACTCACCGTACCGGGACACGGTGTCCTCAGTGCTGGACTATGTGCGGCGGAAACGCAAAAAATCCCCGCGCGACGTGGTGGTGGTGTACCTGCCCGAGTTCGTGGTGGCACACTGGTGGCAAGAGATACTGCACCGCCGCACCGTGCGCAGGCTCAAAAAAGCACTGCTGCACGAACCGGGAGTGGCAACCGCCACCGTACCGTGGGCTCTCCATGCCGCCGAGACCCAGCCGGGGGAAACGGTCGCACCCGCACAGCCTCCCAGCAGCGAAGAACCACCCACCCACCGGGTGCACCGTCCCGCCCTGTACCGGGGAAAAACAGGCGCTACCTAGGCGTGGGATTGGCGATAAAAATATTGAATTTTTGCCCCGTCTGTGGGAGGGTTGAACGGTTAGTGCCCCGCGCCGGGTGTAAAATACTTCACAATTACTACAGTATGTTAGGAGACGATGCGTGCGTCAGCTCGACAGCACCTCGACGCGTGTGCCCACAAACACCGCACCTAGCCGCAGCGCCGAGCCGGTAAGCGGTTATGCCATCGGAGACTTGGTGCGCCTCACCTGTGAATCACCCGCACACGGCGGCGCCTTCGTGGCCCGCAGCGAAAAAGGCGTAGTGTTCGTGCGGCACGCCCTCACGGGAGAGACCGTGCAGGCCCGCATCACCGACATCGGCCCTAAAAACCGCTACTATTTCGCGGACGCCGTGGCAATAGACACCCCATCACCAGCGCGACGAGAACACCCCTGGGTGCAGGGCAACTCCCTGCTCACCGATGAAGAACGGGCCGCCGCAACCGGTGTGAAAGAGCTGCTGGGCGGCATGGAATACGGCCATATTGACCCCGCCACACAGCGCGCATACAAAACAGATACGCTACGCACCCAGCTGATCCGCCTGGGCGGCATATCGCCCGACTCGCCCCTCATTACCAGCCTGACCGTCGAACCAATGCCCACCAAAGACCTCACCGAAGGGGACCTGTCGTGGCGCTCGCGGGTGCGGTACACCGTGGTGAAAACCCCCTCCGGCTGGCGTATTGGCATGTACCCGCACCAGAGTTCACGGGCCGTACCCGTGATCGACTTCCCGTTAGCGGCACGCGAGCTGCGGCAGCTGAACCTGCACGAACTAGATTTACACGGTATCCGGCAGGTGGATGCGGCGCTGTCTTCGCGGGGCCGTATCCTCATTCAGCTCACCGTAGACCCGCGTTTTACGGCCAGCGAGGTGTCCCAGCCTATTTACCGGCAGGCTGAGAAGCTGTGGGGGGACTTGGCGAAACGCAAAATTTCGTTATTTTTCACCCCCGAGAACCGGTCAAACGCTAAACCGGAGCATGGGGTGCGCCCCAGCCTGCGCAGCCCCTACCGCAGGGTACGCCAGGGGGATGTGCTTCTGGGCGGCGGCCTGAAATCCGTGACCGAGGACGTTACTTTCGGTGCCCGCAGGTTCAGCTACCAGGTCTCTGCTGGTGGATTCTGGCAGGTGCACCGCTGCGCCCCGTCAGCACTGGTAGGAACTATGCTGACCATGCTGCGGCCTGCTGAAGGCGAATGCACCCTTGATTTGTACGCTGGCGCGGGC
>ERZ773049.1767-NODE-1767-length-12205-cov-4.524280_pt1 | contig 12205 bp, 15 predicted proteins | sample MGYA00580633_ERZ773049 | MGnify/ENA primary metagenome ERZ773049 (study PRJEB29015, sample SAMEA2737991) | human oral metagenome | biome: human oral; feature: human-associated habitat; material: dental | place: China | collected 2066 ... | reverse complement strand
TAAGTTCTGTCGCTTACTTCAACGTAACGACGGATACTCATACGATTATAAGGAGTGCGACTTCCTCTCGGCAATGAATTGCAAAATCTCCGTCGCGAATGTTTAATGAAAAGTGCCAGAAATGCGGTTGCAAACTTCCAAAAGCAAATAAAGATAACACGGTTAAGTTCATTGAGCCGGATAACGATAAACAAAAAGAAATTAAAGAAAATTTGTTATCTGAAGCTATGGCTGTTAACGGCGAAATCGATGCTTCCGAGGTTAGTTAAAAACTTTCCGCTATAATACCAAAATCAAAATCCACATAAAGGAAATAATTTGAAAAAATTACTTACGTCAGTCGCCGTTCTATCGGCTATTTCTACTTCAGTTTTCGCCGCAGAGGGCGATCTTTTAAGCAAGGAAAAGCTTGATTCTATCAAAAGTAGCTTTCCTCAAATCCTAAACGTTCCGGGCTTGCAGGTTAATAAAGGAATTGAGAGAAAAGGTTTTTCTCAATTGGAGATCGAAGTTAATACTCCTCAAGGACCTCAAACTTTTGACGCTTTTATTATAGATGGCATAGACGTGTTTTTTGCAGGTACGGCTTACAATAAGGAAGGAAAAGCTTTTACGTTTCCGATAGATGAGACGGCCGTTAAAAACGGCGTAGCTTTATCTTACGGAAATCCGGAAGGAGAGAACGTTTATTTAGTAACTGATCCGGAATGCCCTTATTGCCAAAATTTAGAGAAAAATATAGGCGCTGAAGCTCTGAAAAAATATAGGATTAATATAATTCCTATGCCGCTTTCTTTCCATCCAAATGCCGTTCCTATGCTTTATTATGTTTTTGGCGCAAGCGATGAAACAAAGATCGCGGAAAGACTTTCTAAGGTTATGAAAGGCGAAGATACCGGATATAAAGATTTTAAGCCTTCAGCTGAGCTAAAAGATAAAGTAGATAAATATATCGAGAACGGCTATAAGGCGGCTCAAATTCTTAAAGCTCAAGGCACGCCATCTTTATATGATAAAGATTTCAAGGCTATCGATGCTCGAATTTTAATGCATTAATTGCTTTTTAAATAAAGCAAAGCTATAATTGCGTTAAGGCTTCTTTAGTGGTTCATGTCAGAAGTCCTTAAAATTTTTTCATCATAACGGCAAGAAGGTCCCTATTTCCCCAAACCTCCTTTTCTTAAAGAAATTTCCCTTCTTGCCGTTTTTAATTTAAACGTTTTGGTTTTGGTGACCCCGTGCTGAAACAAAAATGTTTGCTTGCATGCTTTTATCCCTCGATCTTTCATTCCTTAAGAATGCAATAAGAAAGAGGGCTTCCCTTGCTCGCAAGTTCTGAAAAATTTTCAATTCGGGGACTATCCTTCCTTCCTCATACCGCACAGCAAAATTTCCATTTTCAGCTTTTGTATAAATGTATTTTAAGTAAAACTAATGTATAATAAAAACATTAAAAATATGAAAGGAAAGCCCAATATATGCGAAAATACAACTTTATCGAAGAGCTTAATGCTGAACAAAAACTTGCGGCCACTACGTTAAACGGACCGGTTTTAATTTTGGCGGGTGCCGGTAGCGGAAAGACTAAAACAATAGTCGCTAGAACGGCTTTAATCGTTGCCGAAGGTTTAGCTGAGCCTAGAAACATTCTTATAATGACTTTTACGAGAAAAGCAGCTAAGGAGATGCGAGATAGAGGAAATAAGATTTTGGCGGATAATGGTCTTTCCACAAATGAATCGCCGATATTTACTACCTTTCATGCTTGGGGCATAAACTTCTTAAAAGGAATGCCAGAAAACATTTTACAAACGCTAGGGCTTACTTATAAATTCTCTTTGATCAACGAATCGGCACAAGAAACCATTTTAAAAAGATTAATTCCTGAATGCTTTGATCTTTCCAATCCGGAAGTAACTAAATCGTTAAAAGCTTCCGCTTTGTTACTTCCATTAAGCAATATTCAAAATAGATTAATTCCTTATGATAACATAAATGAAACGTTTAAATATTTAAGCGATTTAAATGAAGAGGATGCTTTGTTTTTCGGAGAGATTTATCCCGGAATGATAGATGAGGATGTAATAAAAAGTTTTTCGGAGCTTTACGTAAGATATAAAGCCGATTTAAGGGCTAATAATAGTATAGACTTCGATGATCTTATCATACTTCCGTATAAGGTTTTAAAAAGCTTCCCGGATGTAAAACAATGGGTAAGAGGGTTATATAAATATCTAATGGTAGATGAGTTTCAAGACACCAACGGATCGCAATTGGCTTTAATAGGAGAAATGCTTAACGAGCAAAATAATATTTGCGTAGTCGGTGACGATGCTCAGTCAATCTATGGTTGGAGAGGTTCGCAAGTAAAGTTCATTTTAAATTTCGATAAAAGATATGAAAACGTAGCTAAAATTAATCTGAAAACAAATTATCGTTCGGTTACCTCGGTTGTAGAAAAGGCCAACTCTTTGCTTTCGCATTTAGTCGAAAAACATCCGTTCAAAGCCGATTTAGTGGCTTTTAACCAAAATAAAGGAACGGTTGAAGGCTTTAAATTTTATAGCGCCGATGACGAAGCTTCTTATGTAGCCGATAAAATCTCTTTCCTTTCAGGAAACGGTGTAAAACTAGGCGAAATTGCTGTAATTTACAGAAACAATGCTATAAGTAGGAAATTCGAAGAGGCTTTAATTAAAAACGGAATTGCATACCATATCGTTAAAGGGAAAGCCCTTTTGGATAGAAAGGTTTGCAAGCAGATGATCGGTTATCTTTCCTTGTTGAGAAATCCTAAAAATGCACTTTTGTTATCATCTTTGCTCTGCGACACCAGTATCATAACCGAAGATCGTTTAGGCAAATTTTATTCAGATGCAAAAGCCAAAGGCATCGATTTTTTAGAATATTTTACTAAAGGACATTTCGCCGAAGTCCCAAAGTTAAGAAAGCTTACTATCGCAAATATTCGTTCGGTTTTGGACGAAGTAGAACATTTCACTCAATGGGAAAACGGCTTACAGGAAAGCGGAACGAAAGATAATTATATCGAATTTATCGAGAATTTTTTTAATGAAAACCGCTTATCTTTTGAGTGCGCTGAGATCATTAGAAAGCGTAAAGCCGGAGAGAAAGTAAGCGAAGAAAGTTATTTGTCTGCACTTAGTTCTCAGAATAACTTAGAGTCTTTAAAAAGCTTAGTGCTTAGATACGACAGTATAGATGATTTTTTAGGAGCCGTTTTAATAGAGCCGGATGAGGACGACGAAAAGAACGAAAATAAAGTCCATCTCATTACTGCACATTCGGCTAAGGGTTTGGAATTTGAATATGTCTTTTGCGTAGGCGCCGTTGAGGGCGTGTTTCCAAGCTCAAAGAGTATAATATATTTGGATAGATTAGAAGAGGAAAGGCGCGTAGCTTATGTTGCTTTTACGCGAGCTAAAAAAGCTCTTTTTGTTTCAGGCGCTATTATGGGCGGTTATTATGGTAGATATAGTGAAAGCGCTGCGAATTTATCGCGTTTTATTGAGGAAGCTAAAATACCGGTTCAAGATAAAACTAAGATCGGCGCAAATATGGCGAATACATTCAGTAGCCGCTATAATTTAAGCTATAGTAATTTTAAAAAATAAAGGAATTGAAAAATGAATCAAAAACTTTCGGCTTTAACAGAAAAGGCTCAAGCGCTTTTAAGCTCCTTAGATAAGAATTTGGCACAATTTATAGTATTTGTTAGGCTTAACAAGGTCCATGGAGCGATAGCAATTCTTGCCCTTGTTATAGGTTTTATTTTATTGCTTGTTTTAGCAATTTTACAAGAGTGGCTTTTTATTTTAAATCTTATTTTGTTCTTTGCTAATTCTTTTCTTTGGATAGGCGGCATATTATTTATAACTTATTTTGTTTGTAAGAAGCTTCATAGAAAATTCCCGTTTAAAGGAATCGAGGAAACAATGATTTATAAAGCGCTAACGCAAGATATCTCAAAGAAAGCTAACGACGATGAAGACTGGGAATTGATAGACCGCATGAAGCAAACTAATGCGGAATGGCAAGAAAAGTATAAATCTATTGTAGAGCCTAAAAAAGAAGAGCCAAAGATTAAAATGTGAGGCATAATTGTGGTAAGAGCTATTTTTTTAACTTTTTTATTATGTTTTAGTTTTTCTTTGGCTTCGGATTTTGAAAACGATCTTATTTCGGGAAAAATCCCTTTATTGCAAGATTTTGGAAGCGGTAATGAAGGAGAGGCTTCACTTCTGTATGATGAAGTTGTTAGGCTTTATGAAGGCGGAGAATATGAGCGAGCGGGTAACATGTTTTTATCTTTAATGCTTAAAGGTGATTACCGTGGAGCTGCTTATATAGCCGAGATTTATGAAAAAGGTTTGGTTGGAGTGCAGGATTGTGAAAAGGCTAAAGTTATTCTTTTATACGCCGTTTCTAAGAATTATTGCGTCGGATATAAAAAGATGCTTGATTGGATTCGTAATGATAAATGCATTAAATTTAGTGATGAACGCTTGCGCGAAAAGAGGATCAAGGAATTTGAAGGAAAGTTAAAGGAGTGCGTGGAATGATTAATTTTAAAGATAATTCGTCGAAAGATAAGTACGAAATAGAAAGGCTTAATGAGCTTTATAAGTTGGTGTTAGCCGCATTAGATAATAATGTTTTAGGCGTTAGCTTTCTTTTAGGAAGGTTGTATAAGATAAACGGGGGTACGCTTAAATCCTACCTTACAAGAGGACTATTTGCTAAGCCCGGTAGTAGAAAGTTCTATCTTAATGTTTTTGAAAAATTTTGTAAGAAGTATGATAATTCTGAAAAAATTAGGCAAATTTATTATCAAACTATTTATGGTATGGATAGGGAGTGTGTTACATTGCAAGACGCTTTAAAGATCGTAAATCATAAATTTACTTCCCAAAATGCAACTTTAAAAATCAAGAAAATGTTCCAGGGCGAGGTTCTGATCTCTGCTAAAAATCCAGTTCGTAATAAGAATTTTGTTTGTAAAGATGCAATAGATAAGATAGAGGCTACCTTAAATGCCAAGCCGTTAGACGTTTGGAAAGAGGTATTGAAGTTAAGAGATGAGCTTGTTAAACTCTTTAAAGATAAGGCAAAGTTTTGCTACTACCTTTCCGACATTAGTAATTTGACCCAAAACGCTATATATGTAACGTTGTTTTATAGAATTGACAGAAATCTATATAATAATAAGAAATTGGAAGTTGCTTTGAAATATTTGGCAATTTTGAAAGAGGCTGAAGTTAATTTAAAAGGAGCTACTAAAAAGTAGCAAAAGGTTTTTATCACGAAACCCTTTAAAAAACGGACCCAGCTTTTACCTAGGATTTTTTGTTAGCATACTTCTTTGAAAGACCGTGTTGGTCTAAGAATGCGCTAACATTCTTGTCCGCAACCAACAATGTTTGCTTGTCGCCAAGCAAAACATTGCTTACAGTCACGGAACCGTAAGCTTCCCAACCGATGAGAATCTCGCCGGTTGGGAGCTCGTGGGCGAACATTGAGCCCGCTTGATACAAGCCACCTCCAATACCCACTTCATTGGCGGCATCTATTTGAAGAATACAATAGATGTCTTCAACATCTATTGTATCTTCAAAAACCCAGTTGCCAGAAACAACTTTGTATTCTGGCAATGAAATTTTTTCAAACTTCATTTTTTTCTCCTTGATAAAAATTAAAATTGTGGCATAGCCACAAAAAAAACTAGAATAGTTTAGATTGTAAAATTAATATAGATAAAGATATGGAGTTGCTGGTATTTAAGGTAAATGTTAAGATTTCAATAAATAAGAGCTTCCTAAAGAGGAAGCAAATAAGCTCATTTCTGAGCAACTTTTTTAGATTTGGATTTTTTGACATTAAACGTGTCAATATCATAAACATCCCAATCTAAATTCAAAAATTTGTTGTTTTCGGCAGCGCAGTAAGCCTTAGCTTCTGCTCCTGTCTTAAATATTTTACATATATCGGAGTGGTAACCATCCGATGTAAAAACAACGTAAACTTTTTCCATTTTATTCTCCTTTAAAAAAATAATTTGAAAGGATACGAACAAAAAAAACAAGGATGGTTTGGTTGTTAGTATGAAAATTAAATCTGATGACAAAAATATTAAACATTAAGTGTGAGATAATAAAAAACCTGCTAAAAGCAGGAAAAAAGCTAAAATATTAGTTTTTATTTTTGACGGGAGCTACAAAAGCCTCGCCATCTTTGTTGTGATAGGAATTCGCGTCTCGCCATACACTTCTAGGAATTTCCTCCCATGAAGAGTATGGGTTATCAATAGTATCAACCTCAACAAGGTTTTCGCCCCTGCTGTTTTGATATACTGATCCATCGACTACGCGTAGCGCCTCAATCGAGATATCGCCGTTTTTCCAAGCAGAATCTATAATGTCTCCTCTCACATCTGCGCGAGCAAATCTACAAGAGATAATCATATCGCCCTTGTTCAAAACGACGCCGGCTTGATTGCCACAACATCTATCGCCTTTCCTAGTAAAGAATAAAGCGTTTTTTAGCTCTTTCCTTCTATTGATAACGATAGTAAAGCTACCGCCATGAGTAGTAGCGCCGCCACCAACCATATAAATCGGAAGCCCGCTTTTTGAAAGCGAAACATATTCCCCGATTTTTGGTTTTGGTTGGGTATCATAGATTTTTTGGAGCATAGAAAACAAAACTTCTTTAAATTCATTGCTGATTTTAAGAAAAGTCTCAATTTTCTCTTTCTCACATCTTGGATGGCTTAATAGTGCCTCGCCTTGCTCGCTGACTTCAAACATTCTTTGGATTTGATAATATAAGAAGTTAACTTCATACTGCGAGTATTCCGGTTTTGGGGCATTTAAATGTAAAATATGCTTAAGGTCTGTAAAATCTACATCAACAATCTTGTTGTTTTCTGTGATGAATTGAAAGTTACATCTTAAGTTGCATTTCCCTTCTTCGCCGTTTGCTATGCCGTTATAAGGAGTCGTAAATTTTATTTCCACTCCAAAGCTTTGTCGCTTAACGCCATTTTCAATCTTACTTTCGTAAATTTTTAAAGGGCTTATTTCGACATTGCCTTTCTCAAATTCCTCTTTAAGAAATTGAGTTACGGGAATGCTACGGCTTTTATCTGAAAGCGGAAATTCTTTCTCCAAATATTCTGCTGCTTTAATAGCCTCAAGAAAATCATGGAATGAAACTCCGCAGTCTTTACAATAATAATCCGCCTCTTTAGCTGGGCGAAACCTTAAATCTAACCAAGCGATTTCGCTTGTTAAATCTAAAACCTTTGACATTTCTTTCTCCTTGATAAAAGAATGAAGGAAGGAAAGAGAATGTCTTTCCTTCAGAATTTATTTAAAAAGATCGAGATTAAGCAAATCTATCGACCACCTCATCTCTTTACTCAACCAACTTTTTCAGGTTATCCAAGAAGTCCTTAGAAACTTTAACGCCAGCTGAATTGAGCTCAATGAAATATTCAATCTTTTCTTTGTCGTTAGAGAACGAAACATTTATAACGCCCGTAGAAAGATTGAAAAACTCTGATTGACTCGCAGAATTTAGTTCGCTGAAATAAATTCCTTGATAGTCAAATCCATCCGCTACGAATTCTGCGATAGCGGATAACCTTTGTTTGCCATCAAGGATTTCGTATAAAAACTCATCCTTAAAATCGTTTTTGGCAAATGTAATTGCGCCTATGCTTCGTCCTTGAACTAAAGCATCTATTAGCGCTCTTTTGTCCTCTACGCTCCAAACCAATCCCCGCTGATATATCGGGTTCATATTCGCTTGTCTCATTCGAAATAAAAGTGAATCTAAAGTCGTATTATATACGTCTTTAAATAGTTTGCTTGTAGTAGATTTTTCAAAACACTTTTCGCCGCTTTTTAAAAGTTCAAAGAAGTATCTTGTTTTAGGCGTTAGAATATTCCCCTCGTTCACTAAATAGGAATAGCCATCTTCAGATTTGGCAAGGTATTCACAATTTAGTTTGGCAGAGTTTAAATCTACACCGACCGAGCGGTTATTGTCCGCAAATCTCTCTATTTCACGCTGATTGATTCGATCAATTTCAGCTTGAGTAAGCTTTTTTGCCATAGTTCTCTCCTTTACGCACTATATGCATATATAACACCGGCTGTAGCCAGTGCCAAATCCAAACCTTCTAAAAGCACATTTTTAGCAGATAGAAGATTAGAAAGCTTTTCTTGATCGCAAGTATCGTTGTTTTTAAACTCCTCCAAATGCGATAAAAGTGTATTTAATTCGGGCATATATAAAGTAGGAATTCTCTCCTCAAAGCCCGAAAAACCATTTGCAATAGGTTCCGTACATTCAACTACATGCTTCATGGAAATTGAAAGAAGCTCTTTGATGCGCCCACCTAAAGTAGTGTAGCGAAGGCGGACTTGTAGAAACCTATCGTTATCGCGTCCATATATGAAAAATGTATATGGAAGCGTAAAAGCTATAACGCTGGTAAATTCGCATCTACCATTTTTATAACTTAATTTAGGCTTTTGCAAAAATCTAAAATGATCTTTGCTAGCAGCCGCCCTAATGTAATATATCAAGGGAATTACCTCCCTTCGATATACCGATCCCGTTCCAATCGGGATCATCGTAGTTGCTAAGGTCTCAATTGTTCTGAGACCTTTTTCATAAACTTCTCTGCCAAAGTCAAACACTTCAAAGTTGCGCCTTGGTAGAAAGTCAAACTTACTCATGTTTCCTCCTTGATAAAAAATTAAATATTGAGCTAGTCAATATTTTGATAATTGTAACTTGTTAAAAATAAAATCAAATCGAAGTTAAATTACCACAAAGAGTGTAGCGTCCACTCCGCTCGAACTACGAAGTCAAAATCTGTTTGTTCTTTTTCTCGAATAATTTCTTTAACAACACTATTGTCGTTTGTTTTAAAAATAGTTACCTTTCCTTGTTTCATTATCACTCCGTATCCTTTCACTTCATATTCAAATTCGCGCTCCGCTGTTACATATAGAAGCTTTCGAAGTAAATCAACTTCATCTCCGCATCTGCTCTTTCTAAAAAACTTTAGAAGCGACATTCCACCATTGTTTTTACCGCATAGATTGATCTGCGCTAAATTATCTAAAATAAATTCGGCCCAAGCTTTATCTAGCGGAGTTTCTTTGACTTTAATGCCAAATATTCCAAGTTGCTCTAAAATTCTATCCTCTCCGGTTTTCGGCTCTATATCTTGATATATGCCGCCAACCTGCATAGCCGTCATCCCGCCTATCGCATTTTTAAAAAAGGCTAGCCCTATTCTTGTGGTTTTAGTGTAGTGGTACTTAAATTTGCCATCGTTTTTTACGTTGCGGATTACCGTTAAAATATGTAAAGTCTTTTTCATTTTTTCTCCTTTAAAAATCTAGTTTGCTAAAAGCAATTTCTTAATTTCTTGCTTAGCGCTCTTTCGATCGTAAGCCTTCCTTGATTTAACTACTTTGACATTAAGATTAATGCGACGTTCAAAAGCGGCGATAATAATACTATCGCGTTTTTTAACGAATTCTCTTTTCATTAAAAATTCGCGACGGAGACTTTGCAATTCATTGCCGGGAGGAAGTCGCGCTCCTTATAATCGTATGAGTAGCCGTCGTTACGTTGAAGTAAGCGACAGAACTTATATCCTATACCTTGCTTAGTTGAGCCGTCTCGCGCCGTAATATTAAAACTTCCGCTAGAACGAACCGCAATTCGTCCAAGATATTCTCCTGCTTTTAAACCATTTGGAACGACAGCCTTAACGATATCACCCGTTTGGAAACCTTTAACTGATTTACTAGCTTTTGCAGACGTTCTTGGAAAGCCGAATCTATCCATGCGGCACATCTGACGAGAACCTCTGCCTTTGGCTGATATTACGAGAACTTTGTCCGTAAGAAATTTATAATCCTTGATTTCTCCGACAGATAAAGCATCGTAGTAGTGCTGTTTAGGCAAATTTAACTCCTCTCTATTGTATTTTGTTAGCCAAGCATCGTAGCCTGCGGTATCAGGAATGATCTTGCTTATTTCTTTGAACATATAATTCCTAGCCGATTGAATTATGGAGGCTTGTTTTGGCAATTCTTTCGGTTCAAGATGACTAAAATCTTTGCCGACTAATTTTCCGAATTCTTTTAAATTTAACGTGCTTTTTAGCTCATTACATTTTCTACAAGCGATAACTAAATTGTAAGGACTATCTGTGCCGCCTTTGCTTTTGGGAATGACGTGTTCGATTTCTTCGCCTTTGTTATCGCAATAAATGCATTTACCGTTATATTTTTTAAATAGATATGATCTTAATTTGGTTTGATATAATGTGCCTTGTTGATAATCAACTCCGCATAATTTCGTATCTGAACTCATTTGTGCCGTATCAAAACTAACTCGCTCTATCTCAACTTTAACGATATTTAGGAATTTAGAAAACTTACGAACAAAGTTAATTACGTTATCAGCTCTTGATTTAACGCTCGGAGCTAACCAACCAATAGGTCTAGTTCTATTACGAAATCTTGCAGGTCTGTATCTTATCTTTCTTTGTCTGCGAGATCGCCTTACAGCTCGTCTGCTATCTAAATTTCTTTTAATTGTTTTGCCTCTATGAACGAGTTCTGCAAGCAAGATAACTTTGTTTTTATTATCGACGATCGATAACCCGGTAACGCTAGCGCCTGGATCGATTTTAATAGTGTATGTTGCGTCTTTCTTTACCGCATTATTGTTTTTAAGTCTAATCGTAAACGGATATCGTCTATGGATCACCGCTTGCTTAGAGTATAGAAGTATCCTTGCATAAGCTTCGCTTATCGCATTGCAAGGACGCATTCGTTTATCTATTACTAGAACCATAATTCTCTTTCCTTTAATTAATTTTACTAACCTTTACAGGTCGTTACGCTCGTCGTTAAACGAGTCTCTCCTCGACAATGATAGATAAGCTTGCTTATTCGCCTTTCCCGGAACGACAGAGCTTTAACTCGACTTACGTTTAACCGCATAGAGCTACGAACTGGAGAAGCATTCGTAGGTATGATAACTTATCTATCGTAGTTTAAGCTAACTTTTCGCTAGCTAACCTTAGTCTGGTCAATCAAGCTCGGCAGATTTATTGCCGAGTAGTTGACAGTTTTCTCCTTTTTTAATTGGATTATACTATGTAATACATTATTATTTGCTTAAAAATTATGAAATATGTGATTTTATTTTGGATTTGTGTAAGAAGGAAAGATAAGCGAAAAATCGCTTATCTTGTAGTTTTAGTCATCAGACTCAGTTTTATTGGCTTTCTTGCTTTTAACAGCTTCTGCGATCTCGACAAAGCTAACATTTTTAACGCCCGATTTTTTCATAAAATAGTTAAAAAAGCTTTCTGCTCTCTCGCCTTCCATTTTATCGTTAAACATAATGCGCGCACCAATTGTATCGTGAAATTCCACTTTCGTTCCCTTCAAAGCTTTGTTTATCTTTTTTAGGAATTTGGTATATTTCTCGTTCCCTTTATCTTTCATCAAAAATGCATGAAAAGAATCTAGGTTTATATTCGGTAACATTTGAACGTATCTATAAATGCAAGCCCAAAAAACAAAAGCCATCATTCCGACAAGAACGGATAGAGCTATCATTTTTGGGAATGAATTTCCGCAAGATAGCAAAAGTATCGATATAACAAAAAGACTTGCTCCGTTGATGATCGTTGCTGAAACTAACTTTTCTTTGGTTACTTCAGTTAAGAATTTCAAAGCAAAATGTGATTTGAAAAACTTTGAATATCCCGTTACTGGATTATATGTTAAGAACTTTAGCTCATCTTTGCTAAAACTCTTTGCTTTATGAAGCTTGCGCTTCGACGTAAGTAATTCTAAAAATGCCATTTTTTCTCCTTTAATTAGATCTGTTTTTTAATTTCGAATTTGTTGAAAAAGGTTTCAAAGAAAGGAAATCTCGGAAGGATAGTTAAGATATAGGTAACTATAACCATAGATAGAATGAGGTTTAAAATCGGACTTGAAATTCCAAAAATTGATAAGAAGCTTGAAACGATTAACATCGTTACAAAAAACAAAGCTAGAAATATCTTTGTAGTCGTATTGAGCGATTCGCTTTTTCTTTTAAAGAATTTCTTAACCTTTTTTAGCTTCATCCC
>ERZ773049.1763-NODE-1763-length-12222-cov-16.555930_pt1 | contig 12222 bp, 10 predicted proteins | sample MGYA00580633_ERZ773049 | MGnify/ENA primary metagenome ERZ773049 (study PRJEB29015, sample SAMEA2737991) | human oral metagenome | biome: human oral; feature: human-associated habitat; material: dental | place: China | collected 2066 ... | reverse complement strand
TTTCTTGGTCCGACTGGATTTGATAGACTGTTCCTTCTGAAATGGCATCTAACGGCAAACCTAGTTTTTCAGTTTCCTCGTACAATCGTGCCACATCGTCGATTGAAAAGACTGTTTTATCAAGAATCTCTCCCGTATTTTTCTGAACAAGCCCCCCATTAAAGGTGATGGTGTACTCATCCTCCTGTCCATCTGTTCCCAACTCCTTGAGAAAGAAATCCATAGCCTTCAGAGGACGTCCCGTTGTCAGTACGATCTTGATGCCACGATCACGCGCAGCTTTTAAGACTGCCTTAGTTCTATCTGTCAGCCTTTTATCCGTTGTCAGTAAGGTACCATCCAAATCGAGTGCAATCAATTTAATATCTGCCATTACAAGTCCTCCATATAAGCCATCACTGACTGGTCCTTGTGGTGGCCAATCACTGTCTCTGATAATTCTAAAATCTCTGGTCGCGCGTTTTCGGGAGCGATGGGATGCCCGACGACCTGCATCATGTGAAGGTCATTGAGGTTATCTCCAAACGCCATGACCTGGTCCATGGTTAAACCAAGTTTTTTGGCTAGCTCAACAATAGCCACACCCTTATCAACGTAGTCCAAGACAATGTCGATAGATTCAAAACCAGTTGTCATGGCTTTCACCCCAGGAACGTTTTCGTTGACCCAGGCCTCTCCAGCTTCTATCGTATCTTCTGTAAAGTTAGTGGTGAATTTAAAAATCTCATCCGTGATATCTTCCAAACTCGCTACTTTTTGAATGTTTTCATTGTAGTGACGGCTAAACATGAGATAGGTCTCATCCACTGTATCCAATACATAACAAGCTTTTTTCCCAGTCAGGAGCATTTTTCTTTCATCAAAATAGGGCGATTGCTTTAAAGCTTCAAAAGTGCTCAAGTAAAAGTCCCGAGACATAGTCGCCTCGTACATATCCTCTCCATGAAACTCAACATAGCTCCCATTTTCAGCTATAAAAATCACTTCATCACGCACATCCGCAAATAGCTTTTTAAGGGACAAGATACCGCGACCCGAAGCCACAGCAAAATAAATCCCCTTTTCCTTGTAGGAAACAAGTACGTTTTTGAGGCGTTCCATATCAAACCGACCCTCTCCATCTAGAAAGGTTCCATCCATATCGGTTGCTACAAGTTTAATCATAAAATCCTTCATACTCCAATTGATAAATCTACCTTCTATTATACCATAGATAAACTGAAAAAGGACTAGTACAGTAGGGGGCTACTGGATAGTAGGTCTTTTTCGATAAATGAAATAAAAAATAATGTTTTTAATTTAACCCAATAGACCAATAAATATTCACAACACTATCACGAAGTAACAAAAAAACTGACCAGCCATCTAACTTAAACTCTATACTATCATGGTTGAAACACGGAAAAAACTCTACTACTAAGAGAGTTTCTCTTGATAATTTTTACAAAACAAAAAGCGAACAAATTCTCAGGCTTCCCAGCAGACAAGAATTTGCTCGCTTTTTTGGTGCCTTGGAGACAGACAAAGACACACAGCCAATTCCTTATAGGTAAGGTATAACTCCGTGACTACATCAGTGCTACATTTGACATGCGTCGTGCAAAAAAGTCTCAATCCCTTATAGGTAAGGTATAACAAATAACATTGATGGGGCTAAGACATTTGACAAGAATGTGAAGGTGTCTCAATGCCTTATAGGTAAGGTATAACGAAAAACCAACAAAAGTAACGCCGGTAATTACCGACGGAAAGTCTCAATTCCTTATAGGTAAGGTATAACAGATATAATATCTATGACATGAATTTTGCGATTACTATCAGGTCTCAATTCCTTATAGGTAAGGTATAACAACAGCATTTTCGCTGTTTCTAGATTGATTGTATCAAAAAATAGGGCTTTGTTCAAGATTGCAAACTTTAGCCACGCGCTTGCGATGCACATCATATGTCAAGATAATATACATTTATTTTCTCTTTTTGAAATAGAAGAAACAAATTGTCGAAAGAAGAATGAGCAAAGTAAGCCAAGATGAATAGGCCAGACTCAGATTACATATTGTCAAACAATTATCCTGCAGTTCTTTGATATTCGGAACAATTGCTAACACAATACTTAAAACAGTTAGTACTAATACTCTGTCATTCAATTTATTACTTGCTTCCGTCTGGCTGATATCATGCAGTTCTCTGATTTGACTGTCCAGGAGATTGATATGCTTCTCGATATAGAGTGAGGTTTGCAGCAATTCGTAGATTTCCACTGCTTGCTCCTGCGGGCATAATTCTGGAAGCAGGTATTGATTTTTAAAGGTCGTGTAAGCCTTCTGCAGCTTCAGTTTATCAGAAACTCTAGCATTGACCTTATCTCCAGCATCCTTAGAATACTTCAAAATACCAATCCTCTGACTGAGCGTGATCAAAGCCAAATCCAGATATTCCGACAAAAAGTAGCCTTTGAGGAAAAACTCTGGAAAATCAGAACTACTCATATAAATCATCGAGTGCTGACTGGCCATATAAAGACTTCCCTCAGCTGACCACCTCGTATAGAGAAGCTTTTCCAGCTCTGTCTTCAGCATATCTCGACTCAAACACGTTGAATCTCCCTTATCAACATATAAAATGCTATAAAGAAGCTTCATCTCCTCTAAACTCTGCTCCGAACCATCAAAATTCGCCCAATTCGCTGTTTTATAAATCAAGTCCTCTACTTCAGGAACCATCATATAACTCATCACATACATGCGGTCATCAATAATGATCTCCAGATGAGGCTTAGACTCAAACTGCGAGATATCCTCTGGGAATATCGCTTCCTCAGGCAAGCCAAAGAAATCCTGCAAAATTTCTTTCGGAGCTGACATAATCCCATAGGAAGAAATCAAGTCGCACGGCTGTGGAGGCTCGTTAATTTTTTCACTCTTAATCAGCTCAATATTATTTGGTGAGACTAAACCACACAGCAATGGAGTCAAAAATGGAGCATAGAGATGACGACCATATTGGTTGATGTTTTTAATATCTTCCAATTCATCATAGTAATGATTTTCCATTGAAAAAATCAGGAAACCTGCTTTTAAATTTGGAAAATAACGAAGCATGATATAGTCAAGCGTCAGATCATAGCACTCAAGTTTGTTGATTTGATTATAATAAGAAATCCGATACAAATCACCTTTTTCTAAGCCAGTATAAGCATAGTTTGTGACCAGCTCAGGATTGCGGAAAATCAGCTCCTCTGCTTCTTTATTGAAATACCGGCGATAAGCGTACTTTAATCGCTCGCTTTTTTCAGCATCATCTAAGTTTAGATAGGGGAGTTCATTGGTATCTTGGCTGAGTTTCTTCCAATTGGAAGACTTCGGAAAAGACTCCAGCCCCTTGGCCGCAAAGGGCAAGACAAAGATATGGTGACTATATACAGATTGATTCTCAGACATAAACAACCTCCGAGTAAGATATCTCCTCATGAAAACACTTCCAATATACCACAAAAAACTTGCTCCCGCAAGTTTTTTCAGTTGAAGCAACCAATTCCTTATAGATAAGGGAGAATCCTTATGATGTAGTGCTTAAAGACGGTAAAGTGGTCAAGGCAGGAGGAAAGATGTCTCAATTCCTTATAGGTAAGGTAGAACGGTGACGTACATGAAAATGTTGAAATATTTCAAGGATATAATTGATGTCTCAATTCCTTATAGGTAAGGTATAACGGTCGTCATTACGATGGTTTAGTGGGCCAATCTGCTCCAGCAGTTGAAGCGTCTCAATTCCTTATAGGTAAGGTATAACAAAATTAGAGATAAAGAGAAGTGTCTTCTTCAAGCCGCAAAGGATAAGTCTCAATTCCTTATAGGTAAGGTATAACCAAAAATCATGTCCAATAACATATTTACAGCTAATAAAGAAAGGTCTCAATTCCTTATAGGTAAGGTATAACAGTCGTTTATTCAATTCTAGTTATCACAAATTTTATAGTTTTTTAGTCTCAATTCCTTATAGGTAAGGTATAACAAGCTTGACTCAAAAATTCAAATCTGCGATTTTGGCGGAGTTCGTCTCAATTCCTTATAGGTAAGGTATAACAACAGTATTTTCGCTGTTTCTAGATTGATTGTATCAAAAAATAGGGCTTTTTTCAAGATTTCGATGAAAAAAGTCGGTCGAACTTTTTGTACCCATCGCTCATAAAACGCTTGGTTGACAGCTTTTTAAAAATATACAAAATATCGAAAAGATCGACCGACTTTTTAATAGTATTTGTAGGGTTTAAAGCGTTTCAAGTCCCCATCTTGCTGCAATATTCTCTTAAACCGCCGTATGTCGTGCTGGATGAGCTGGGCATAGGTATAGGTCGAGCCTCCCATGACTAGCCTCGTCTGTAGCTTTTCCTCAAAACTTCGCAAGACGATATACTTCCCTTCAAGATTCAGATAAACCGAGCCATCTTCCCTTTCTTCAAAATGCTCTGTAGCATTAATTTGATGTTTATTGATCAAACTCAAAATCACTCGATCCACGATAACTAGCTTCATATAATCCGCAAAATCCAGATGCAAACTATAAGGACGATTATTTGAAGCATGCAGCACTCCGATTTTAGGATCCAGTCTAGCCTGCCAGATCAGGCGCAGAACACGACTGTATAAAATCGTATTGCAAAAGCTAATCAAATCATTTAGGGGATCTCGGGATGGCCGTTTGGTTCGCTTAACAAAAGAAAAACCACTTTGATTCAAAATCTCATTAAACATAGGATAGTATATCTGCTTGACTCGTGCCTCTAAAAGCATCAAATCATCGACCGACTTTTTGCGATGAACTTCCTTAATCGCCATCGTCAAGTCTTCCTCAATCTCAAAAAGAAGCTTATTGGACTTATATCTTTTAAGATAATAGCGACAGTTTGCCCGCAAATTATGAAAATGTGATAATTCAAACTGCTTGGATAACAGCAAACGCTTTTCCTCGTCCAGATACACTTGGCACTGCTTCAATAAAAGCGGAGCTGGACTCTTCATGGTCTCAGGAATAACGAAAACATCTCACTCACCAAGCAGTCTTTGGATGATACGACTTGATAGTCTGACATCATCTAGCGCATTATGTAGTCTTCCTTCGAAATGCGAAACTAAATCCAGTCGGTTTCCAATGGGTTCAAATCCTCTTGCATACAAAAGACTAGCAACATCAATAATTGGAAAGGGAGCCATAAATACTCTATTTTGCCTGTCCTTTTCTACCATCTTATGAAAAAGCCGACTCTCTACAGGAAAGGGTACATCTGCAAAGCAACGCGCGGAAGGCCGATAAGTACACCAGAGCTGCCAGACCTCTTCCAAAAGTTCCTCTTCTGTAGCAAAGGCTTGGTAAGCTCCGATGTAGGGAATGACATGTTCCAACACCCAGGCTTCTTTTGTCTCCGCGATCTGCTTAGGTACACCACCGTAGAAAGAAGCTACTTCCGTTCCATCTAACTTTGTGACCAAAACAGCCATGGTCAGCAGAGGTCCATAAAGTCCATCCACCTCAGCATCTACAATAAAACGATACTCCATTTAATATCTCCATTTCTGAGAAAAAGACCAAAGCTTATCAGTAATAGCCTCCGACTTTTGATTAAGATTGTCAAAAAAGTTTTCCCATTCTCTCAGCAATTCCTGCGTTTCTGAAAAATCAAAATCGTTTTTGCCAGTATAGCCCTTCATCATTTTTTTCAATTGATGAAGGGTAGTTTTTAATTTTTCGTAAGTATTAGATTTTTTTCCCTTGCAACTTCTCGCAGCTAATTTTAGCTGCATAGATTGGGATGGAGCGTAGTTTCAGCGTGAAACTATCTTGGTCTCTCATACATACTTTAATAGCCTTATCATAGCAATTCAGGCTGTCTTCCATTTTTCCCTCAAAGCGATAATAATTAGAAAAATTCCAATAGACTATCTCCATAGGATGGTAGAAAATTTTCTCCGTATTGACTAACTTTGTTAACTTATTTCGCTTGTGAAATGAAAAGAACTCTTGATAGATTGGATGTTTGACAAAGGCAGTATAAAGTAGTTTAGCAAATTCTATATCCTGCTGATAAGCCTCAGTCATGATTAAAGAGTAATACATGGCATAGAACTGTTGACTAATGGTTGTCTCTTGTCGCTCAACCCTATCCCAAAAATCTTGAATCACAACCTCATCTATCTCACTATCCATCCTATGATCATAGTCAATCGCTAAAATCAACCAATGAAGCGCAGCTTTAGCATCCTTTCTCAGAAGTTCAATTCTACTACGATATTGCCGATGGCGTTCCAATTCTCCTGGGAAACTCGGATACTGTTGCAAGCCCTCATCAGATAAACGGATAATAGTCTCTAATTTAAAATCTTCCTGCTGGGTTTGAAACAAGAGACTATAGATTTCCATACAGAGAACATCCCCATAGTATTCGGACTTCAAGGATTGAAAATAATTTGAAATTGAATCATAAGCTAACAATAAATCTTGCAGCTCTTTAAAAATAACTCGGAGATCTGCCATTAAGTGAGAAGCTTTTTTATACTGACCGCTGTCAATATAAAATACAGCGAGTTTTTCCTTGATTCGATAGAGACTAAAAAGATTTTCTAAGCTATTTTCAGAAATCTTTACCAATTCTAAACTTTGAGAAATGACTTGACCTGCTTGACAAGAACGGCCAGAACGCAGGTAGACATCGCTTAGTTGCAGGAATACTTCAAAGGCAAACAACTCATATGGATACTTTTTATCTCTCAAAAGTGGCAGTAGTTGATCACAAATCTCTGTAAATATCTCAATAGATTTCTCATAATCATCCTGTCTCGCTGTATAAGCTAAAATCTCTGAAGCAAACTGTTTTAATTACGACTTCAACACTCTGTAACTCAGATACTCCATTCGATCGACAATCAGATGCAAATAAGTTTAATTACTTTTTATAGCTTGGGATGTATAGTATTCCATCAGAGCTTCTGATACATCATTTTGAGCAAGCAAAAAGCGGATACGACTGTCTGAAGACAGTGTTAACAGAGAAAATACATAAGAATCCTCAAATAAATTGCGCAAGACTGCTCTCTGATCTCGAAAAACTGGAAGGCCTCGCAGATACATCCGACGAATATTCGAAGCAAAATCCGCCAAAATTAACCTTTGTGATTCCGTCGCTTTTTTTAACTGAAATTGAACATCTGTCCCAGAACGATAGCTGACTTCACTTGTTTTTAAACTCGTTGTAAAGGAACGCTTATATTCAGACTCCTGAATATGGACATGCTCCTCTATACCTTTTCGAGCTACACGACTGGAAATGATAATATCCAATCTAATATCACCATATTTTGCCTCTAATAGCTGCGTGAGTTGCACGAGACCCTCGGATAAGATTTGTAAATACAGTTGTCGATTGAGCTCTACTACTCTAACTGTCCGAAACCAACATTCGTTTTGGCGCCAATGCCTACATCAGTCAAGATGGTTTTAAATAACTCTATTTTTTCTTTAATCGTAATCTGAGGTCCATCCGAAAGCTGACAATCGTTCAGATAAAAGCCAAATTCAAAAGAGATTCCAGGCTTAACTTTCAGACAGTTGATTGGAATAGGATTCTTGATGATGTCACTATGAGGCGTAATGAATTCCAAAGCTAAACACTGCTGCTTCGTATTTTTTTTAGAGGTTGGACAGGGATAAGCATCTAAAAAGACATCATTATCTTCGAAAATATCATCTTTCAAGCCATAAACTTCTTTATCAGAAAGTCCTGGTTTAAGAAGTGACTTAATATACTCCATCTTTTGCTGATTAATATCATCTTTGGTATCTTCTTTCGTAGGAAAGACGCTTCTCAGTACCCCTTTGACAGAGGAGCCAGGTATATAGGGCAGTCCCGTTACATAATCAAATGAAAAGCCAGAATATATAGAACCCTTTGATTTCAAATCATGGGGATTGCCCGTTCCTATCATGAGACCAGGATAAATGGTTTCCAAAGAAAAGCTTTGAACACTTGCTACACCTTTTGAAGCATGTTTCAAATGCTCCAGAGGTGATAGAGACATGTCAAATTTAAAATCCTGCAAAGCTTTATTTCTCTCACGAAATTGCTCTTCACTAGATTTTGAATTACCCAGTTCATAAACTAGACCTGATGGCTCTTTCCGCTCTTTTAAGCCTTCAAAATATTCATGATAGTAGATATAAGACATGTTTTTTGAATTAAACATCATCCTTACCCTCCATTTTTCTCGTCTTCCTTGACTTTTTTATCCTTTGACTCAATTTCAAACAAATTTAACCCTAGTTTGATTGCGATTGCTGCATGCAGTACATCTTCTTTAATAGCGAAACTCTCATTATCATTTTTGAACGATGTCACATACTCAAACAAGGTGTCTACTGTAATAGCTGCATTTTCTCCCTTCAAAACTTCCAAAATCATAACAGGGAGCTTGGTGCGATCTTCTTTGGCATTTTTTGATGCAGCCGAATAGTAGGCAACTGCTGCAGGGAGACTTCCCATAGTAACCGCCGCTCCAAAAGAAGCGATATATCCTCGAAACTCATTTGGAATTGGCTCCGAAAGCTCTTTTTTAATCACCTCAACAGCAATAGGAAGCAACTGATTTATTCTGTTCTTATCCATTGTTGGCTCCTTCTTCATTTTCTGAAATCACTTTAATAACCTTGCAAAGTCCATAACCTACGGAAGCATTTGCACCAAACTGGATGATTTTTCCTCTCACCGACTCTGTAAACACATCTAAAAGGTCATCTGCCTCACTGGTTGATGTCACCACTGCAAAATAGAAAATCGATTTGTGGGGCACAACTTCCTCATACCACAAATTAGTTTGTTCTCCGACACTATTTCGAGCAATTACTGGTAAACCATCCTTTTCGTAGCAAGAATTATCTTCGTCCAGAGTTATCTTCTCATCTCCGCCCTTTATATCTTCTATTGAAACATCTTCTAATTGAAAATTTTTAAGCATTTTCTTGAAATCTTCACAAGCTGTTTTCGGAGCATGTATTGAATAAGGCTTATCCCCACCACTTATCGAACGAATTGGTAGGGCTAGTAGATTCGCGCTAAGAAATTTTAATGCGCCTGAAGTAGTACTCCCATTTTCGTCCGAACCAAATATTCCATTAATGTTCGATAATAACTTATTTTCTTCAAAGAAGGCCCTCAAAGCACCTTTAACTCCTGAAGAGTTGATCGTCGGGAATCCCGTCACAACATCTCGCTCCACTTCGTTATCAATGATGTTAAAATTAACATCTCCATTTCCTACATGCAAGTTTGTTAAACATTCAATGACAAAAATTTTTGCTTTCATTTTTTACACCTTACTTCCTTCAATTTTGCAAATAACATTATAGCCTGCTGCTTCTATGCCAGATTTTAACGGAATTTTATCATCACCATAAAAGACACTGCCCGCCTTGTATAGAAGGTGATGGCCTTGCAGACTGAGACCTTTCAGACGATTTTCCTTAAGGTCTGTATGAAGCTGACGAACTAGTTTTTCCTCTAAGATCGCAAAGCCTGTCACATCATTTAAGAGGCACACATCTGAGAGGCAGTAATGCCAGGTTTGCCCTTTTGGAGTATGTTTCTGGAAATGCTTTGTGATTTCACTTTCTAAATTATTCTCATTATTTTCAGATTTTTGAACAGAAACCTTGAAAAGGGTACCTTTCTGTCCCATAGGAACGATACCATCTTTTAATATGAAATTATCCTTAACCTTTACATAGACAGCAAATTCATAGTCCTTATGTAGCTGATGTACCTCTCGCTTAAATAGACGGTCAGCATCAAAATTTTTGATCAGTTTTTCTAATTCTTCTTGAAAGAGATTTTTTTCCCTTTTGTTGTGCTCGTCTAGTAAATCCATAAAATCATTGATAAACTCAGTTAAACTAAGATTGCTATTACTATCTAAATTAGACCCCCCCTGTTTCATAGCGTCATTCACAAATGACTCACATAAATCTCGAATATTTATCTTCAGGTTCTGCAGATCATTCTGCGTAATACGCCTTACACCAGTCGCTACTTTAGTCCTAAAAATATCTTCAATTGCTTCTAGACAGCCTGTATTAATATTATAATAGCCATTTCCATACCCTTCTTTAGGATTATATTCCTTAGATTTAGGAAGAGAGATCTCACCAAAACTAGTCGATACTTTAATTTCTTCTAGTATCATTGGTGCAAACTGTTCAATCCCCTCTTTCCCCTGCTTGTTGTTAAACGGATTTGGTATGACAATTTCCTCACTATTTTTTAGCAGAAAGATGGGAGAGATTTTTTCTAATTTTCCGAAATGTTGTACACTTCCATTTAGAGAAAAGCTCTTCTCTCCGATTAGAGCTTCGATTTTATTTCGCGTATTCCCATCATACTGAAAATCCTGGTTCAGCTCAATCCCATTACTGACTAAGATAAGATAGCGTATCATCCCAAAGACTGTGGACTGTTCAGGAACGCGATTAGTACGGATAAAATAAGGCGCATACTCATCAGCTGAATAGTTATTTCTACCGGCAAAGCTAAAGCGCCTATCTGAGCCAAAAGAGTAGTCTCCCAGCGGTTTAAAAGTCACAAGATATTCTGTCATCACTTACCTCCCTGCCAAAACTTCACCAAAAATAAAATAGCCTGTAACTCTTTAGTATAGAATTCCCCTATACTTATGTTTCGTTTTGTACAAACCCCATCAACCTTTACTTTCGTATCTGGCTTATATTGATACTCTTTCAAATAGTTGTCATAGAAAAATTTAGCTATTTCGTCAAGATAACTATGATAAGACAACTGGTTTGGATTGTTAAAGTTATTCAAAAACCTCATTTTATATTCTTGAAAATCAAATATATTCTGTGCGGTTTTCTCAAACAACAACTTAAAAATAATTTCTGTATCCTGCAGATTATAAAGGACAGATTCCAGTGCTTGATCGTTCGTAGTTGCTCGATATTTTATCAGATTATCTATGGCCTCCAACTTCTCATTTTCCACCATCAATTGAACGGTTTTTCCGCTGTGTTTTACCAACTCTATCCCCAGACGATTGCCTCCGCTGATTTCACTACCATTCGGACGTTTACCGTAACTTTCTTTAGCCTTATAAAGTTGAACTCTAGCTCTTTCCAGCGCTTCATATAGAGGATATTTTACATACTGAATAGCAGCACCAAAAGACAAGCTAATCTTGACTTCCTCCTTTAACTCCTTAATACTTTTTGACAAAGTATCTATAAATAATATATTTAGTTTCTGACATAGGGCAAAAATAGAATGAACAGGGGCGATAAACAGTAAATCATCCCCCCCAGCATAAATAGTCATCCCGCCATAATCTCCGACAAGCTTAGCCGCTTCACCAGCATAGTCTAAACAGGCCCTCGAAAAACTGTTTATCCTATCAGATTGTTCAGGGATTTCTACATCTTTACATAAAGCTTTCAAAAGAGTTCCGACCTTATCCCCATCCGAATTAACGACTGCATAATATTCGCTTCTGATTGGTGCTATCTCACCACTAGGGGACCTGTCAGAAGAGTTTTCCTCTTTCTTTCGAGATAGAGCTATATCTTCTATTGATTTCAATTCAGAAGCGTGGTCTGAGTAGCTTGTAAGCAACTGGCTATTTAGCTTGGTATCTGTAAATAGCTCACTTCCTTTAATATAGCAATTCCGATTGTCTTTCTTGCCTGCAAAGAATGGAGCAAATAAGTTCATATCTGTTCTTCCCTTACCTGCTGCCATTAGCTCCAGCGCATCCAAAGCATCATTCAGTATAATAGCTATATTGTTTCCATCCTCACCTTCTTTTTCTCTTTTTTCTATAATTCCATTCATGGTTTTTTCATCAAGAATAACAAAATCAATTCTCAGATAGTTGTCAACAAAGTCCCTAATCTCCTTTGTATTAAACTTTCCGAATTTCTCAGTCATTTCCTCTTTCACTTTTGAAATTATTGTTTCAAGTCCTTCCGAAGTTAATGTACTATCATTATCTAAAAATAAAATCCGATCATGGTAACGACCAATACCATCTTCTTGTGGGTTTTGATTACTATTAGAGTCATAAAACGGTGAAAAAATATTGACATTTGGAATCCCAACAAGTTTTTCACAGAGTTTCTTTGTCACCGTTGAGAAAAAATAACTGCCAAACCACAAACCTGCCGGAGAGA
>ERZ773049.1762-NODE-1762-length-12226-cov-7.353545_pt1 | contig 12226 bp, 10 predicted proteins | sample MGYA00580633_ERZ773049 | MGnify/ENA primary metagenome ERZ773049 (study PRJEB29015, sample SAMEA2737991) | human oral metagenome | biome: human oral; feature: human-associated habitat; material: dental | place: China | collected 2066 ... | reverse complement strand
ATCCAGCTCCAATATTCGCTGGCTTTACCCTTTACTTTTTACCTTTTACTTTTTACTTTTTACCTTTTACTTTTTATAAGTAATCCACATAAAGGTACTCCCTCCTTTGCGGTCGTAATAAGCCCCTACCCTTCCCCAATCAAAGGAATGTATCTCTCCTATTTGGGAGGTAAGCCATTGCTTGTAATACTTCTCTGTTTGTAGCTCATACGCTTCACTCCAATCCTCCCAAGAGGTTTGTCGTTCATTCATGGAAAATTCTATAGAAAACAAGCGTTCTCCTTCAAAACAAACTGCCACATGAAATAGCTTTCCTTCAAAAGAACATTTGTCAAAATAGATCCAATAGTAGCCTGTCCCTACCTCCCATATCTTATGAGTAGGGAACTGCGCCTGAAGACTTGAATAGGTAGTCTCTTTGGTAATCACCACTTCCTTTATCAAGAGGAAATCACCATTTGTAGTATCTAAAAAAGCATGTTCTTGCTCCATAATAACCCTCCTTTCAGCGTACAAAGATACTCGTTTTTATTCAGAAAATGGTCTTTCCTACATTTTTTATCTCTTTTCACTATTCACTATTCACTTGTCACTATTTGCATGTCATTAATCATTTGTTATTATTTTTTTGTATCTTTGCCCCAAATTTCTTTTACCCTTATGAAAAAACGTGTTGCCTTTTATACCTTGGGTTGCAAGCTAAATTTTGCTGAGACAGCCACTATTGCCCGTAGCTTTGAGAACGAGGGCTATGACAAGGTAGATTTTGAGGAACCTGCTGATATTTATGTGATTAATACCTGCTCTGTTACCGAGAATGCGGACAAGCAGTTCAAGCAAATTGTACGTAAAGCCCTAAAGCACAACGAAAATGCTTTTATCGCCGCCATAGGCTGCTATGCCCAGCTCAAGCCCGAAGACCTCATCGCTGTAGATGGAGTGGATTTGGTATTGGGTGCCAAAGAGAAATTCAATATCACCCAGTATATAGACGATCTAACCAAACTCAACAAGGGGCAGATTCACTCCTGTGACATCAACGAAGCAGATTTCTATGTGGGTAGCTACTCCATAGGCGATCGTACCCGTGCTTTTCTCAAGATTCAGGACGGTTGCGACTACAAGTGTACTTACTGTACCATTCCGATGGCGCGTGGTATCTCTCGTAGTGATACTATAGAGAATATCCTTAGGAATGCTAAGAAAATATCCGAGAACAACATCAAGGAAATTGTCCTTACAGGGGTCAATATAGGAGACTATGGCAAGGGGGAGTTTGGTAACAAAAAGCACGAACATACCTTCTTGGAACTAATCCAAGCCTTGGACACGGTAGAGGGTATAGAGCGCTTACGTATCTCTTCCATTGAGCCAAACTTACTCAAGGACGAGACCATCGCTTTTGTCTCCCAGAGCCGTACTTTTGTTCCTCACTTTCATATTCCTTTGCAAAGTGGTAGCAATGATATCCTCAAGAAGATGAAGCGCCGCTACCTTAGGGAACTCTACCAGAATCGCGTAGCCAAAATCCGTGAGCTGATGCCCGATGCCTGTATAGGAGTTGATGTAATCGTGGGCTTCCCTGGGGAAACGGACGAACATTTCTTGGAGACTTACCACTTCCTTAATGAGCTGGATATCTCTTACTTACACGTCTTTACCTACTCCGAACGCGCCAATACCGAAGCGGTAGAGATGGAGGGAGTCGTGCCAAGCGAGGTACGTGCCAAGCGTAGCCGTATGCTTCGCGGGCTTTCGGCTAAAAAGCGACATCATTTCTATGAAAAACAACTCGGTACTACCCGCGAAGTGCTTTTTGAAAGTGATAACAAAGACGGCTTTATGCACGGATTTACAGAGAATTACGTGAAAGTAAAGACGCCTTTCAACCCTGAACTGATCAATACCCTACAGCCTGTGGTACTGAAGAAAATAGATACAGATGGGATTGTTACAGTGGATCTTATAAACCCTTGAGAGATATGAGCGTTTTGGAAACTCCTATTGAATACTTAAAAGGAGTAGGCCCCCAGCGGGCTACCCTACTCAAAAATGAGCTTCAAGTAGCCAATTTTCAGGATTTGCTACACTTGTTTCCTACGCGCTATATTGACCGCACACAATACTATAAAATCCAAGACCTACAGGATTCTTCGGCCGAGGTTCAGATCATCGGGCGTATCATTCACCTGAAAACTGTAGAGGGTAAAAGCAAAGCTCAACAGCGGCTCGTGGCTACCTTTGTTGATGATACAGGCAGTATGGAGCTGGTGTGGTTTCGCCCTTCACAGTGGCTCAAAGATCATTTGCTAATCAATGTACCTTATGTGATTTTCGGCAAATGTGCCCTCTTTGCTGGAGTCTTCTCCATGGCTCACCCTGAGATGGAAACTCTTGAGGAACACCAAAATACGCTGCAAGGAAACATACAAGCCGTGTATCCTTCTACTGAAAAACTCACCAAAAGGGGCATCAGCCAACGGGTAATGCGCAAGCTCCTTGAGAATCTTTTCACCGAAGTGGGTAAGCACTTTCAGGAGACACTCCCTCATGAGATGATACAGCCCCTACGGCTACTGCCCAAGGGAGAGGCACTCTTCCAAATTCACTTTCCTCAGTCCCAAGAACTCTTGGCTAAGGCACAATTCAGACTCAAGCTGGAAGAGCTTTTTTATATACAACTACAACTCATACAGAAGAATTACCTAAACAAAAAACTCCAAGGATATGTTTTCCCAAAGGTAGGTGATTATTTCAATACTTTTTACCACCAGTATCTTCCTTTCCCTTTGACCAATGCCCAAAAGCGGGTTATCAAGGAAATTCGTAACGATGTAGCCACTGGTGCCCAGATGAACCGACTCCTGCAGGGAGATGTGGGGGCAGGTAAGACCATAGTTGCACTATTTGCTATGCTCTTAGCCCTTGACAATCAGTTCCAAGCCTGCCTTATGGCACCTACCGAAATTCTCGCTCAGCAGCATTATGAGAGTATCGCCTCACTGCTCGCGCCTATGGATATACGCATTGCCCTGCTTACAGGAAGTACTAAGACGAAGGAACGCCGAGAGATACATGAGGGCTTGGAAAGTGGCCAATTACAGATTGTTGTAGGCACTCACGCATTGCTGGAGGACAAGGTCAAGTTCCATAACTTAGGCTTAGCCATTATTGACGAACAGCATCGCTTCGGAGTGGAACAGCGCTCTAAGCTCTGGCATAAGAACCAGCTGCCGCCTCATGTGCTGATCATGTCGGCTACTCCTATTCCTCGTACTTTGGCCATGAGTCTCTATGGGGATCTGGACGTCTCGGTAATTGATGAACTTCCGCCAGGGAGAAAGCCCATCAAGACAATCCACCAATATGAAACCCATAGAGCGAGGGTGTATCAGTTCCTCCATGATGAAATCGCCAAAGGGCGACAAGTATATGTAGTATATCCACTGATTGAAGAGTCTGAAGCATTGGCTTTCAAGAACCTTACCGAAGGTTATAACCAGCTTTACACCACCTTTCCTCCCCCGAAATACACCATAGCCATGGTACATGGTCAGCTCAAGCCTGAGGAGAAAGATGCCCAAATGCGCCTTTTCTCAGAGGGCAAAGCCCAAATCATGGTAGCTACTACCGTGATAGAGGTCGGGGTCAATGTGCCTAATGCCTCGGTGATGCTCATAGAGAGTGCCGAGCGCTTTGGCCTTTCCCAACTACACCAATTGCGTGGCCGTGTGGGACGCGGTGCCGAGCAGAGCTATTGTATCCTGATGACCGATGTAAAGCTTAGCCATGACTCCCGTACCCGTATGGAGACCATGGTCGCCACTTGTGATGGTTTCCAAATCGCTGAAGTGGATCTAAAACTCCGAGGCCCTGGCGACCTTATGGGAAAACAACAGAGCGGAGTACTTGCCCTGAAAATAGCTGATTTGGTCAAGGACGGGGGGCTACTCAAAATAGCCCGCGACTATGCCACTGACCTCATCCGTATAGACCCTGAACTGGCCGACCCCGCTCGCCAGCATGTTGCCCATACACTCAATATGCTCAAGAGGAATAAAGGGATATGGAACCTCATTAGTTAGTGAATAGTGACTAACGACTAACTTAAAACTCAGAACTCAAAACTTAAAACTTAATTGTTGCTTTTTTCAGAAAAAATGCGTACTTTTGCGGCGCTAATTAAGTGATTTTTGCAACCACTTTAAATCAAACTTAAAGATATGGAATATTTAGATTTTGAGCTACCTATCAAGGAACTTGAAGAACAATTAGATAAATGTGTTGCCCTTGGAAATGAAAGTAATGTAGATGTCTCTGATACTTGTAAAAAACTTAACAAACGCTTGGAACAAGTAAAAAAGGACATCTATGAGAACCTTACTCCTTGGCAACGTGTACAGGTATCCCGACATATTGACCGCCCCTATGCGCTTGACTATATCAATGCTCTCTGTGGTAATACCTTTATAGAACTCCATGGTGACCGTACCGTGGGGGATGATAAGGCTATGATCGGAGGATTGGGAAAAATAGGCGATCAATCTTATATGTTTATCGGACAGCAGAAAGGTAACAATACCAAGAGCCGCCAGTACCGTAACTTTGGGATGCCTAACCCCGAAGGCTATCGCAAGGCCTTGCGCCTGATGAAGTCGGCTGAGAAGTTCAACCTACCTGTAGTTACCTTTATTGACACCCCAGGTGCTTACCCTGGTATTGAAGCAGAGGAAAGAGGTCAGGGAGAAGCTATCGCCCGTAACCTATTGGAAATGTCTCGCCTGCAAGTGCCTATCATTGTCTTTATCATAGGAGAAGGCGCCTCAGGAGGTGCCCTCGGTATAGGAGTGGGTGATAAGGTATTTATGCTAGAGAATACTTGGTATTCTGTAATTTCTCCAGAGTCTTGCTCCTCCATCCTTTGGCGTACTTGGGAGTACAAGAAACGTGCTGCCGATGCCCTTAAACTCACCGCTAAGGATATGAAAGCCAATGGCCTTATTGACGAAATTATCCCAGAACCCCTTGGCGGAGCTCACCGAAACAGAGAAGCTGTTTTTGAAAGTGTCAAAAAAGCAATTGAAGATACCTACAAGAAACTTTCCAAACCCTCTGTAGAAAAACTCATTGAAAAAAGAATGGAAAAATACACCAGCTATGGTGTGTATAAATAATTATAAGAATGAAAAATTGGTTTAAAATCGTATGTATTGCCCTCTCTTTAGGTCTTTTGGCTAGTAGTTGTGGGGCTTTTCAAGGCTTTGCTTGCCCTCATGGCAGAAGATGCTAACCTAAAACCCTATCTATGTCGGCCAAAGTACGTGCTTTTCTATTTAACTTCCTCTGTTTTGGAGCGTTGTTTATCCTGATTCGCTTAGGAATTCTCTGTTTTTTTCCTAATCTACCTTATCTTGTTATCTTTGCCATTACGGGAATGTTGGCCATAGTGCTCTCGCCCCGCTTTGCTGCTTATGAGGATGAGGGTAAGGAGGTATTGCTTATGCGCTGGATTTTCTTAAAGGGCATACGACAATTCTAAATCCCTAGCTCATGCAGATACAACTCAAGAAATTAGGCAAGAAAAAAATCAAAATCATTGAAGTAACCTTAGAAAAGCAGCCTGAAACACTCCGAGAACTGATCTCGGAGTGTGTCAAGAGCGAAGTAAAACGCTTCAATGATTCGAGAGAGGATACTTCTCTGATTCCTTTCCTCTCTGCCCAAGAAATAGGAGAGCAAGCCCAAGAGGGAAAAATCACCTTTGGGGATAAGGAAAACAGAACCTTGGCCGACCTCTCCGTGGCCTTGGACACCGCTTTTCTTGCCTTTACCGATGGGCTCTTTGCTGTCTTTGTAGATGACGAGGAAGTCAAAGCCTTGGACGCTCCCCTTACCATTACCCCTGAGACGGTTATCACCTTTATCCGACTTACTTTTTTAGCCAAGGCCCCTTGGTAATCTTAGTTCCCCCTTACCCCCTGCGGGCTACAACCAAACTTGCGCTTGAAAGCGGTAGAAAAATGCGATAGATGCTCATAGCCACATTGGAGCGCTATTTCACCTATAGACTTATCGGTATGTAGTAGCAGTTGTTGGGCAAGATTCATCTTATAATCATAGAGATAGCCGAATATGGTATTGCCGAAAATCTCCTTAAACCCATAGCACAATTTCTTCTCATTCATTCCCATTTCCCTTGCCAATTCACTGATAGAGGGTGTGTATCGCAAGTTATGGGTAATGAGTTCACTTACCTCATATATCTTATCTATATCCGTATGGGTCTTACAATATTGGTAGTTTTGGTATTTATGGGTGTCCATTTGGTGAAACTGTAACAGGAACAATTCCAATACTTTAAGGTCAGCATATACCCCTGCGGCATTACCCAAAAGTTCTGTATTGTTGAGCTGTTGCAAGACTGCCTGCATCTGCATAGAAGTGAGAAAACCTCCCTGACGACTGAGCAGAAAGTTGTCCCCACTTTGGTATCTCTTATAGATCGCCATAAAGCTATCGGGGTATTGCTGCGCCATTTGGGCAAACTCTTCTTCACTTATGGCTATGGTAATCACTTCCATAGTGTCATTTTTCAAGAAAATATCTCTCCCTAAGCACTCATCTTTGCAAAAGAACAGATTATGTTCGCCCTGCTTAGCAGAGAAGATCTGCCCATCTATATCCACATGCATCCCTTTTTGCGACTTAGTTACAAAATAGAACCGTACCGAAGGAATTGCCATACGCCCCTCAAAGGAATAATTATCCCTTACCTCAGCCTGCCAACTGTAATAAGCATGCTTACCTATCTCCTTGCCATGGGTTGTAAAGGTAGCTAATTTGTTCTCAAGACGGCCATAATAGATCTCCATATCTGCCTCACTCTTTACCAAAGGCACCTCTACCTGCTCTAAACTCAGTTCCTGTATATCTTGTTTGGTTAATCGCTTCATCATAAATTGCTATTGAGATTAAAATCTTTGCTATTAAGATTAAAATAAAAAAACGTACGTTTGCCTTACGAAATCAATTATTTAGAACAAAGATAAATAATATTTCCAAATCTCACAAATTTATTTTTATTTTTGCGTAGAACAAATAAAATAAAGCACACTGAATCAACCTATTACATTTATGTTAGTTAGAAAGATTTTTTACTTACTACTGCTTTTTTCTGCTTTTAGCTATGCCCAACAAAAGGGTTGTCTCTCAGGAAAAGTGATAGACAAGACCACGGGCGAACCTCTCATCAATGCTGAGGTCATCATCAAGGAAACAGGAAAAGGCACCGCTACCAATGAAAAGGGCTTTTACTCGCTTCCTTCTTTGCCCAAGGGTAGCTATACCGTAGGGTATTATTATCTTGGTTACCAAAGTGTTAACAAGAAAATCACTATCAGCGGAGATACCAAGCAAAATATAGCCCTCTCGCAGGAGAAGCAGGAAATCGGTGAGGTAGTATTCTCCGCCAAGACCATCGCCCATCAAAAGAAAGAAGAGGCCATGCCTGTTACCGTAATTGACCTATCCAATATGCGGGGTACCGTGAGCAGCGTACAGGATATATTGATTAAGACCGTAGGAGTTACCATCCGCTCCTCCGGCGGTGTAGGAAGCGCCTCTCGCCTTTCTGTACGTGGCTTGGAGGGTAAGCGTATTGGCTTTTTTATAGACGAACTCCCCTTGAGCGAACAGACAGATTATATTGACATCAACGATATTCCTGTGGATATGATCGACCGTATAGAAATCTACAAAGGGGTAGTGCCTGCCCGTTTCGGAGGTTCTTCTCTTGGAGGTGCTGTCAATATCGTCATTCGTGAGTATCCTGAGAAATATGCCGACCTGAGCTATGGGCTAGAATCCTTCAATACACATAAGCTACAAGCGGTCTTCAAGCGTAACCTAAAGGAGCAAGGGCTTACCTTTGGGATTGGAGGAGGCTATACCACTGCCGATAATAACTATACCTTTGAATCCCCCTATCGCAAAGGCCTATATATCACTCGTAACCATGATAAGTTTCAAAAAACTCTCGTAGGAGGAAGCTTTAAAGCACATAAATGGTGGTTTGACGAAATAGAGGTCGAAGCTCTTGTAACTAAAACTTATAAGGAGATACAAGGTATAGAATATGATATACGTGAGGCACATAGCCGTGCACTTATGGCTGGAATAGGTGCCAAACTCAAGAAAGATAACTTCTTCTTAGAGGGACTCAACCTTGATATGCTCAATGGCGTGGTGCTTACCCGAATGAACTTTATCGACAAGGCCACTCGTCGCTACGAATGGGATGGCTCTTCCTACCCTACCCCCTCACGCTATGGAGGGGAAGCAGGCTACAACTTCCCTTCGGATTCCGATGACCGAAAGTTCTCTTTTACCAATAAAACCAACTTGGAATACCTTATCAATCAGCAGCATTCGCTTAATTTCAATACCGTACTCTCTGTGGCCAAAGGTACTCCCAAGGACGATCTCAAGAGGCTAAGTTTAGGAAAGCAGGTCAATTTTGACTCCCATATGTTCAGTTGGGTCAGTGGCCTTACCTATGACTTTCGCTCTTCGGACGACAAGTTTCTCAACTCTCTCACAGGACGCCATTACCTCTATACCATGCATACCCAGAGAGCACCGCTCTTTGTACCTGGTCAGTATGATGTGGATCTGAATAAAAGTAGTTTCGGGATCAATGATGCCTTGCGTTACCGCTTTCTTCCCTCTTTTATGGGGAAACTCTCCATAGGTCATGATGTACGTATTCCTACCGAAAACGAACTCTTAGGCGATGGGATTGCTATTGTCCCCAGTGGTGATTTGCTCCCAGAGCACAATACAAGTGCCAATATAGGTTGCCTCTTTGACTTGGTCGGCAAGCACCCTACCAATGCCCAAATAGAACTCAACTTTTTCTATATGCACCTAAAGGATATGATTCGTTATACAGCAGGCCTTATTGGTGCCCAATACCAAAATTTTGGAGAGATGCGCACCATGGGAATAGAGTTTGAAGCCAAAGCCGATGTGCTCCCTTCGCTCTATGCTTATGCGAATACTACCCTTCAAGACCTCAGGGACGTTCGCGATTATGAGCCTGCCAGCACCGTACCCAACCCTACCAAGGACAAGCGTATGCCCAATATCCCCTACCTTATGGGAAATATGGGATTAGAGTTTCACCGAGAAAACCTCTTTGGAGGTACTGGACAGAACACCCGTATCTTCTTGGATTATGCTTTTGTTGAAGAATATTTCTACGATTTTGAGATGACCAAGCTCGACAAACGCCGTATTCCTCGTAGTATGACCTTTGATCTGGGCTTCGAACACAGTTTTCTCAACAACAAACTCTTTATCTCTGGTAAAATACGCAACCTTACCGATCAGAAAGTTGTTACGGAGTTTAACAAACCCCTTCCGGGGATCAACGGGGGCGTAAAACTCAGAGTTATATTTTAAAATCAACTAAAAATCATATTATCATGTATTCAAAATTTTTCTTAACCTTATGTGCTTGCGCTGTACTAAGCACCGCCTGCAAGAAAGAGGATAACAAAGACCCTCAACCTACCCCTACCCCTGATGCTAAGGAATATATAGGAAATTATATTCTAAAAACATCCCTAAAAAACGAAGATGGAAAGAGTGGAAGCTCTTATCTACAAGCTATTAACAAACTTAGTGCTACCGAAAGTGTAGATAATTCCAAGGCTGAACAAGTGCCTTATATGTCCAGTGTAATAATCTATGGCAATGAAGTATATTCCCTTGATGCTATAGATGGAGCTTATGGAGTAGTCAAGTTCCAATATGATCGCAGCAATGGAAAACTCACCAGAGGAGCGAAAATGGATACACCTGCACACGCTATGCCTTGCAACTTTGTCAAGGTAAGCAATACCAAAGCTTATCTCCCTTTGTATAACTCAGGAACTGTATGGATATTCAATCCACAAACCATGCAAAAAACAGCAGAGATAGACATCACCTCCTATGCTCATAGTGACAACAGTCCTGATGCTGGCTTTGGTGTAATCCGTGGCGATTATTACTACCTTCCTCTGTTACAGTTAGGTCCTGATTATGCCCCATATGCAAATCACTTACAAAGTGATGTACTGGTAATCAATACACAAACTGATAAGGTAGAAAAACTCATCTCTGAAACTGCTACCCACTTGGCTATGCCTTCTCAGCCTTCTTATAATAGCTGTATTTTTATGAACGAGAACAAGGATATCTACATCATGTGTGCTGGATATTTTGGCTTCAACCCACAGAATACACACTCAGGTCTTGTTTGCATTCCTAATAGGAAAGATCTTGCCCAAACAGATTTTGACAGTTCTAAATCATGGGACATCTCCTCCACTCCTATAGAAGGTACTCCCTATAAGCCTAACACTATATATAGCGTAGTATATTTAGGAGGTGGCAAAGTAGCTGCTTTTGTTTCAGCTGCTGAACTCAATGTAAAGGATCCTTTTACAGATAAGAATGGTATTGCGGTACTTATGGACTTAAATACAAAAACAATCAAAAAGATAGATGGTATTCCTTATACCGACAGCCATAGTGTGGGTATCGCCAAATACAAAGATCTTGTTGTTTTTGGTGTATCTGGCAAAGAGAAAAGAGGGCTATTCGGTTATAACCCTACCACTGGTACTACCCAACAACTACTTACCACCACAGGAGGTGCTGACTTTTTCTATGCATTTGAATAAACTAAAAAATCATCATATATCATGTATTCAAAATTTTTCTTAACCTTATGTGCTTGCGCTGTACTGGGTACTGCCTGCAAGAAAGACGAAAAAGAAGAAGAAGCGACAGCTTACACTTCTAAAAGTAATGGTAAATACTTATTGGAGACCTCTGTAAAAAATGAGGATGGAATGAGTGGTGTATCCTACATACAACTCACCGATAAGTTAGAGGGAAGTATAGACAACGCTCAAGGAGAACAAATAGAATTTGGCGCTTCTGTACAAGTGGCAGGTAATGATGTCTATATCTTTGATACCATGAAAGGTGTTGGGGGAATAACTCGTTGGAGCTATGACCCTGCAACTAAAAAACTCACCAAAGGGACTAACCTTCCTGCACCTGCCGGCTCTATGGTAGGACACCTTGAAAAAGTAAGTGATACCAAGGCTTATTTACCCCTCTATGGACAAGGAATTGTATGGATTATCAATCCCAAAACCATGGAGAAAACAGGGGAAATTGCCCTAACCCAATATGCTCATGGAGATACCAACCCTGAACCTGCTATGGGGCTTATCCGTGATGGCAAATACTACTTATGTCTCACCCAAGTAGACTCTGGAAAAGGTTGGCAGCCCTATGCTGACTATCAGCAGAGTGATGTAGCAATCATTGATATCCAAACCGATAAGGTAGAAAAGATAGCTTCTGAAAAGGCTACAGGGCTTACTTTCCCTACACGTCCTATGTCCCAATGTAGTGGTATGATATTCACTAATGAAGCAGGTGATATTTACATAGCTACGGTGGGATACTTTGGATTTAATCCTGCAAATAAAAAATGTGGCTTTATCTGTATTCCTAAAGGAGCCACTGAGTTTGACACCAATAGGTCTTGGGATATCTCCACTACTACTATTGAGGGATTTGAGTATAAGGCAGCTTCTGTCTTCAGTGCTCAATATGTGGGTAATAACAAAGTAGTTGCTTATGTAGGTATTCATGAGTTAGCTTCCCAAAACCCCTATACTGCCAAAAGTGCTTTGGCTGTTCTCATTGACCTTCGTGCTAAGACAATCAAAAAGATAGAGGGTATCCCTCTCACCGATGGGCATAGTATATCCATTAACAAAGTAGGAACTAATGCTATCTTCGGTGCTTTCGGAAGTGATAAGGTAGGTTTGTTCTCCTTTGACCCTGCTACAGGAGCCGTACAACAACTCCTTAGCACTCAGGGAAACCCCGCCTATTTCCACGCTTTTGAATAGAATTATGAAATTAGGAAAAATACCTGAAACCATGCTCATTACCTTATGGGCAAAAGCTGAGGAACGCCACTACAACCCGCCTTTTCTAGTAGATAAGAAAGCAGAAGAGATGATTCCTCAGATAGATTATGACTTCTCCAAGTTTAGCCGATCCAAATTCAGCCAAGCGGGGGTCTGTCTCAGGGCAAGTCTTATAGATAAGGAAGCTCAAGCCTTCCTCTCTACCCATCCCGATGCGGTAGTAA
>ERZ773049.1758-NODE-1758-length-12239-cov-6.701494_pt1 | contig 12239 bp, 10 predicted proteins | sample MGYA00580633_ERZ773049 | MGnify/ENA primary metagenome ERZ773049 (study PRJEB29015, sample SAMEA2737991) | human oral metagenome | biome: human oral; feature: human-associated habitat; material: dental | place: China | collected 2066 ... | reverse complement strand
CTAAATTTCTTAGCTCATTAACGCTAACTTTGCCACTACGATCAAGATCCAGCCTTTTAAATTCATCACTAGTGCATAGATCTGATGCTATTTTTAGCTCAGACGGTGCCTTACATGCTCTCCACTCATCTAAATTTAGCATGCCATCGCGATCTATGTCATTAAAATCCAAAAACATATATATTGGATCCGCTGGATCACAGCTATATGCACCAAGGCAAAATAGCATAATACAAAAAACTTTCTTCATTTTATCTTCTTAAATTTCTAAGTTTAAAGCACTAAAAATTCGCAACTCAAAGCTCCTTTTTTAGCAGCTCAAGCAGTGCAAATTTAAGCTCGTCGATGTTCTCGTTTGTCGCTGACGAGATCGGCAAAACAAAGTATGGTTTTTTCGCGTCAAAGCTGTATAGGTCTTGTTTATAGACAAATTTACCAACTTGTTTTGGCTCTAAATTTATACTTTTCATAAATTCTCTTATATTTTCATCTAAATTTTCCGCCGCATCGACTCTGGTGATAGCGATAGCATAGTCCCTGCTAGCAAGCACACTTGAAAATTTAGCGACCTCCTCTTTTAGCACGCTAAACTGCTCGCTCATGCTTCTGTAGTTCGCACTATCTATCATGAAAAGTAAAATTTTATTTCTCTCGATGTGCTTTAAAAACTGCACGCCAAGTCCGCGTCCGTCGCTAGCTCCCTCGATGATGCCAGGGATATCAGCCATAACAAAACCGCTAAACTCATCGACCTCGACAAGTCCAAGCTTTGGCGTAAGCGTGGTAAATTCGTAGTTTGCTATCTGTGGTTTGGCGTTTGAGACGGCTGAGATGAGGGTTGATTTGCCGACATTTGGAAAGCCAACAAGTCCCACGTCAGCTATCAGCTTTAGCTCGAGCCTGACCTCTACGCTCTCTTCTGGCATGCCCTTTTGAGCGTACTCTGGGGCTTGATTGATAGAGTTTTTAAAGTGAAAATTCCCTAGTCCGCCCTTGCCACCTTTTAAAAATAGCGTCCTTTGCCCCTCTTCTACCATGTCGCAAAGTAGCTCGTTTGTCTGTGCGTCATAGACTGCCGTTCCTGGTGGCACGACAAGCTCTAGGCTCTCGCCTTTTTTGCCAGTCATTCTTTTGCCCATGCCAGCCTCGCCGTCGCTTGCTCTCATCGCCTTTTTGCCCTTGTAGTTTGCCAGTGTGTGGGTGTTGTTGTCGCAGACAAAATATACATCTCCGCCGTCACCGCCGTCACCGCCGTCTGGGCCGCCTAAAATGACGTGCTTTTCGCGGCGAAAGCTTACTGCACCAGCTCCGCCATGGCCTGAGCTTAGGGTTAATTTCACGCTATCTATAAACATTTTTTACCTTAAATTTATCTATTTTTATTTTTAAATTTGGGCTGGATTATATCTTTTAAATGATTAAAATTTGTTTTGCGTTTAAAATCTCACTTTGCTTTTAGCATCTGATAAATTTATAAAATCAGCCAAATTTTTGCCTAAATTTCATAAAATGGCACAAAAGGATAGAGAATGAAAACACTTACGATTATTGATACTTTTGGCTTCTTTTTTAGGCTTTACTACGCTATGAGCGGGCTTAAAAACAGAGAGGGCAAACCAAGTGGCATGATAAGTGGCTTTGCAAATTTCATAGCGAGCCTAAAAGATGAGTACCAAAGCGACTACCTCATCTTCGCACTTGATAGCAAGGGCAAGACCCTGCGCCATGAAATTTTGGGCGAATACAAGGCAAACAGGAGCGAGCCGCCAGCTCAGCTAAAAGAGCAGCTGCCAGTTTGCATAGATATGATAGAAAAAATGGGACTTTACAGCCTTAGCCGTGAGGGCTACGAGGCCGATGACATCATCGCAAGCGCGGTTAAAATTTGCAAAGATAAAGATATATTTGTACGAATAGTCACGCATGATAAGGACCTTTACCAGCTCATAGAAGACGGCAAAGTGAGCATCTACAGCCCACAAAGCAAGATCGACCACGATAGCGCTAGCTGCTTTGAAAAGTATGGCGTCTATCCAGCTCAGGTAAGGGACTTTTTAGCGATCGCTGGCGACAGCTCAGATAACATCCCAGGCGTCAAAGGCATCGGCGCAGTGGGAGCTAAGAAGCTTTTGGCTGAGTATGGTAGCTTAGAAGGAATTTATGAAAATTTAGCCCTTCTTAGAAACGAGCGCACCAAAAATATGCTTGCCGCCGCAAAAGACGAAGCATTTTTGAGCAAAAAACTAGCCACGCTCTTTGATAACGCGATCACTTCGCTTGATCTTGAGCAGTCTAAATTTCCAGAGCAAAATCCTTTGATAAACATCTCAGAAATTTTAAAAGAATACGATCTAAACAGGCTTCTTAAGAGCTTGCAAAAAGAGGAAAATGCTGAATTTAAGCTTGGCTTTAGAGCAAATTTACTACTTGATGAGGCAAGCATAGAAAAGCTGCTCTCAAGCGTCACGCCAGAGACCATCGTCGCCTTTGACACCGAGACCACGGGCGTTGATAGCAAGAGCGCAAAGATCGTTGGTTTTAGCTTTTGCTTTAACGACGAGGACGCATACTACGTGCCGGTAGCTCACAACTACCTAGGCGCGCCAAAGCAAATCAGCCTAAATTTTGCCACTTGGGCGGTAGGACAAATTTATAAAGGTTGCGTGATCGGACAAAATTTAAAATACGACTTTGAGATAGTAAAAAACAACCTTGGGCTCAACCCTCCAGCAAATTTCAAAGATACGATGATACTTGCGTGGCTTAGCGACCCAAACTCTAGTGTGGGCATGGACGCGCTGGCAAAGAGGCTTTATGACTACGACACGATCAAATTTGAAGATGTGGTCAAAAAGGGACAGACCTTTGGCGATGTGCCGCTAGAAAATGCCACTAAATACGCGAGCGAGGACGCTTGGATAACGCTTAAATTTTATAAAACTTTTCAAAACACGCTTGATAAAAATTTACTAGCCCTTGCCGATACGCACGAGTTTCCTTTCATCCTCACGCTCTTTGACATGGAGCAAAACGGCATCAAGATAAATGAAGCTAAGATGCAAAAGCTCATCCTTGAAAACGACACCAAACTAAAGGCGCTAACAAGTGAAATTTACGAGCTAAGCGGCGAAAATTTCAACATAAACTCCGTAAAACAGCTTGGCGTCATACTTTTTGAGCATCTAAAACTCCCTACCAAAAAGAAGACAAAAACAGGATATAGCACCGATGAGAGCGTGCTAGCTGAGCTTACGGATGCTCATCCAGTGATAGAGAAAATTTTAGCTTACCGCGAGCTATATAAACTGCAAAGCACCTACTGCGAGCCACTTTTAGCGCTTGCGAAAAAGGACGAGGGCTCACGAATTTATACGAGCTTTTTACAAACTGGCACGAGTACCGGCAGGCTTTCAAGTAAAAATCCAAATTTACAAAATATTCCAGCTCGTGGCAGCCTCGCAAAGGACGTCAGAGAGTGCTTTGAGGCGCGCGAAGGGTATAGTTTTGTGGGGCTTGACTACAGCCAGATCGAGCTTAGACTGCTAGCTCACTTTAGCCGTGATCCTGCGCTGCTTGAGGCGTTTAAAAATGATGAGGATATCCACGCAAGGACGGCTATTAGCATATTTGGTAGCAGCGACGGGCAAAATAGAGCCGTGGCAAAGAGCATAAATTTTGGCCTCATCTACGGCATGGGCTCAAGCAAACTTGCAAATCAAGTAAATATCACAAGAGCCGAGGCAAAAGAGTATATAGAGCGCTATTTTAAGGCGTTTGAGACGATCAAAGACTTTTTAGAGAGCATAAAAATTTCAGCCAAAAACGACGGCTTTGTGCAGACACTACTTGGCAGAAAGCGATACTTTGACTTTAAAAGTGCCACACCTATGCAAATAGCGATGTTTGAGCGCGAAGCGGTAAATACGGTCTTTCAAGGCTCAGCAGCAGACCTTGTCAAAATGGCGATGGTAAAAGTTAGAGCAAATTTAGATGAAGACGCAAAAATGTTGCTTCAGATCCACGACGAGCTGATCTTTGAAGTAAAAGACGAGTTTGCGCAAGAATTTGGCAAGGCGACACAAAAGACGATGGAGGAAATTTACACGTTAAATGTGCCACTTAAAACATCGCTAAATATCGCCAAAAACTGGGGTGAGTTAAAGTGAAAGTTTATGTAAAAAGTGCTAATTCTTAGCACAGATATTGACTTTACAAAAAAAAAAAAAACGATATAGTTTTACCTGCAAAATTACCTTAAAAAAAAGGAAACAACTATGGTAAATGCAGTAGAAAGCAAAATTACAGAAGGCATTAATAGTGCGCTAACAAGCGTAATTAATAGTAGAGAAGAATACTATGAGAATAATCCGCTTCCAAGCGTCAGCGATGTGAATGGCCTAATATCTAGTTGCAGCTACAAAAATGCTGCTATTTCTGGAGGAGCAGGTTTGATACCAGGTCCTTGGGGTATGGCTGCAGCTGTGCCTGAAATCATAGCTATAATTAGAAACCAAATGACTATGGTAGCTGATATTGCTAAGGCTCATGGTAAGACAGCTAGTAATGAACTGATTTTAGATGTGCTATTTGGTGCAAGTGGTAATGTAGCAACTGGACTAGTCGTGGTGCATGGACAAAAAATTTTAGTAAAACGTGCTGGAGCTAGAGTTATACAAAAAATAGTAGCAATGCTAGGTGGCAAAATAACACAACAGCTGGCTAAATCTATGGTTGCAAAATGGCTTCCAGTAGCTGGTGCGGCAGCTATGGCTGCATGGTCAAAAATAAGTACCGATAAAATAGGCAAAAAAGCCGATTTTATTTTTTCAAAACAGATAGAGTATGAAACCACATCTGATGATCTAGCCAAAATTAGTGACGGTGTTGCACAAATGCAACTAGCTGCAGATGATTTAAAATCCGCATACCAAGATTTAACACAAGGCACAAGTATTATAAAAACCAAAATCCAAATTTTAATAAATTTGATGAAAATAGACGGAAAAATATATGACAGCGAAGTAGTACATTTACAAAATCTTATAGAAAACTCTTTATTGTCTAACGAAGACCAAATGCAACTAATTGAACAAATTGGATCAAAAGAGAAAGTTGCAGTGGATTATTCGGTTTTTAAAGAGAATTTTGATGAGTCTCTAGCATTAGTGCTAGATATGATAGCACTTGCGAACATAGATGGAAATTTTCACGTAACTGAAAAGATGTTCATTAAAAACGTTGTAAAAATGATAGGATTTGATGAGAACGACTTAAATGAACTTTTAGAAAACAATACAAAATAATCTAAATATGATGTGAGATAAGCAAAACTATCTCACATCTACAATTTCATACAATCTTACTTTATAAACCCTACTTGCGGTAAAATTTCAGCTAATGCCTCGTCTTTTTTCTCGTTAAATTTAACCTTGTTTTGCTCAAAAAGGTTATTTCCATGCGCATCGATCGAAACTATTAGTGGGCCAAACTCTTTTACACGGCACTTCCAAAGAGTCTCTGGCATACCAAGCTCCGTCCAGTCGGCACTCTCGATCTCCTCGACTTGCGTCGCAGCCACTACCGCACAGCCTGCTGGAAATACGCAGTGAATAGCGCCAAACTCCTTGCAACCGCTCATCGTGCCCTCACCCATGCCGCCTTTGCCAACGATAAGACGAACGCCAGTTTTTGCGATAAATTCTCGCTCAAATTTCTCCATTCTCATGCTAGTTGTAGGTCCAACAGAGACCATCTCAAAGCTTTTTTCGCCTGTTTTTCTGATGATCGGTCCTGCATGCAAGATCGCGCCACCTTTGATATCTAGTGGCAGCTCTCTACCCTCCTTCACTACGCGTCTATGCGGCACGTCGCGGCAAGTGACGATGTGTCCAGTTAGATAGATCACGTCGCCGATTTTGATGTTTGAAAGATCATCAGCGCTTATTGGCGTGGTTAAAATTTTCTTACTCATAGCGCGAACTCCTTGTGCGATTTTACATCGAAATTTAGATCTGCATCCCAGACGATGTGCCCTTTGCGGTGCGACCAACAGCCCACATTTACGGCGACAGCTATGACGCTTGGGTGGCGAGCGCAGTTTTCTATATGCACGCCCATCACAGAGCTTGCACCGCTCATGCCTTGTGGTCCAAGACCAATTTTATTTATGCCATCTTCAAGCAACTTTTCAGTTAATGCAGCGCGTTCGTTTTGATTTTTAGAACCCAAAGGCCTCATCAGCGCCTTTTTAGAAAGCAAGGACGCTACGTCGATCGAAGTACCTACGCCCACGCCCACTAGCAGCGGTGGACAGGCGTTTATTCCGTAGCTTGTCATTATATCCATGACAAATTTCACGACCCCCTCGTAGCCCATACCAGGCATCAGCACAGTAGCCTTGCCAGGCAGGCTACAGCCGCCACCTGCCATATATGTGCAGATCTCGCACTCGCTACTATGTGGCACGATATCCCAAAACACACTCGGCGTGCCCTTGCCGACGTTTTTGCCGGTGTTATACTCGTCAAATGTCTCGACGCTGTTATGGCGCAACGGAGCCTCGCGAGTAGCTTGCAGCACCGCCTCTCGCAGTAGCTCTTCAAGCTCGCCTATAAGCGGAAAATTTGCGCCACATCTTACGAAAAACTGGATCACTCCAGTATCCTGACAGGACGGGCGGTTTAGCTGCTTTGCAAGGCGCTGGTTTTCAAACATCGTTTTGTATATCTCCTTTGCCAGCGGCTGCGTCTCGCGCTCGCTAAGCTCAAGCAGCTTCGCAGTCACGTCATCAGGCAGCACTTTGCCCGTGTAGCCGACAAATTTTGCCATGACCTCAGTCATCTTTTTTATGGATTTTTCTTTATCCATCGCTTCTCCTTTTAAATTTCGTCCTCGAAAAACGGCTCGGGATTTTTAAGCAACCAAAGCACGAACAGGTATCTAAGCTTACCTACATCTTCAGCATGCCAACTTGTCCTTAAATTATAAAACATCTTATCAAGCGCTTCATCATTTAGCTCTTCGAGCCTATTGCCTAGCTTAAAATATTTTTTAATTTCGGCGGCGGCTTTATCTGTATATTCACCATCCCATAAATTCCAACGTCCATATTCCCCGTTGTAGTCCCAGTACCAGTATAAATTAGTAATCGCATGTATCATTTTATACTGCACGCTATCTTTTTGTCTTAAGAATTTCATCCAAAAATTATAGGTAAATTCGCTGTATTCTTGCGGATCGTATTTTTCCATATCCGTTGGATACTCGGGTACATATAGGTATTCCAACCTTTTGCCAAAGCGACGCCAAATATAAATTTGCGATTTTTCAGGTAGAAGATTGTATATATAATTATACATTATTCCAAAATCGATATTAACGACTTCACCCGCCTGTTTTATATATTCCCGAGAGGCATAGTCCTGCTTGCCTACGATTACTAACTTTTGATGCGGTTTTAAATTTTTATATACATACCGCATAAAATTTCTAAGCGGCGTCTCGCCCTTTTTATTTTTAGCGTTTATGTCGCCGCCTTGCATAATAATCCATTCGATTAAATTTGCATCCGCATACGCATAGGGCGAGTTTGGACCTTTTTTCTTGATATCTTTGTTTACATGTAGCATATGCAGTATCGTGTTGCCGTCTTTGTCGGTCGCATTTATATCGTAAATTTCAAATACCGCCTTAACCTTCTCATCGTCGCCGCTTTGCAAAATTTCATTAAATTTTTTGGGTAATCTTTTACGCCTAAAAATTCGTATCTCGTTATAGATCGCATGCTCACTACCGATGAAATTTTCAGATGCGTAAGCTAAAACACAGCCTATCGCGTAGCAGATAATGTCCGTCCAATCAAATGTTCCACCAAAAATTATCCATAGTGCGTAATTTTGAACACCTAAAATTTCAAGTACCTTAAAATATTGTGTGATTTCGATAACTAGTGAGAGAGTAAAGACCGCGAGCGCTAAAATTTTAGGCGGTAGCCTGAACGCGACTCGCCCAAATGCATAAAGCATCGCTGCGGCTAGCACATCGCCTAGATAGTAGCGTATGAAGCCGTCTTTGGCGTAAATTGCGATACAAATTTCAAATGCTAAAATAGCAATACCCGTCATCGCCCAGTTCATTCTAGCATCCCAACAATACACACTTCTAGATGCGTCCGTAGGCGAAAGTATTGCTTTTTTCGTATCCTCTCTCAATTTTACCCCTTACAAATTCTATTTAAAATTTAGAGATGATTTATTAGGCTTGCGTTATATGCAGCGCCGTATCCGTTGTCGATATTTACGACACTTATGCCATTTGCACAGCTATTTAGCATGGCTAGCAGCGCTGATAATCCGCCAAAATTTGCCCCATATCCCACGCTAGTAGGCACTGCGATCACTGGAGAGCTTACAAGTCCAGCTAGCACGCTAGCAAGTGCGCCCTCCATGCCAGCAACGGCTATCACGACCTTTGCAGCGCGTATCTCGTCAAGCTTTGCGACCAGCCTATGTAGCCCTGCTACGCCGACATCGGTAAATTTTCTCACGTCATTGCCTAAGAATTTTGCCGTCTCATAGGCCTCTTCCACGACTGCGCCATCAGCAGTGCCAGCAGAGACTATCGCGATGTAGCTTTTTGTGAGCAGTTGCTCTTGAAATTTGACGCTGATCATCCTACCGCGAGCATTAAAATTTGCCTGCGGAAAGATCTCACGCATGCGTTTAAAAACACTCTCATTTGTTCTTGTGATTAAGATATTTTCATTTTTTTCGCCGATCGCACTGGCGATTTGCAAAATTTCATCATCTGTTTTATTTGCTCCGTATATCACTTCGCCAGTGCCATTTCGCAAAGCACGCTGAGTGTCGATCTTGGCGCATCCGATGTCGTTAAATGGGTAGTTTTTTAGATACTTTAGCGCATCTTGCTCACTCATCTTGCCGTTTTTTATACCAGCGATAAATTCTAAAATTTCAGCCTCGCTCATACCAAAACATCCTCTCTAAGCCCCTTTAGATCAAGCGTCACCTCTGCCACGCCAAGTGCAACTAGCTCCTTAACGATAGACTTAAATTTCACGTCGCTCAAAAAGCTTTGCATGCTAGAAAATGGCATTTGCAGCTTCATTTTTCTATCATCAAGCCTTGCTCGCACATTTTCGTAGCCGCTTTTTATCAGTAAATTTTCAGCCGCTTCTACTAAATTTAGCTCATCTACGCTTATCTCTTTTTCATGCGGCAAACGAGTTAGCAAGCATGCGTAGCTTGGCTTTTCTGCTGTTGCTAAATTTAGCTCGCGTGAGAGCTCGCGGATCTCAAATTTACGTAAATTTATTAGAGGCGAAAGCACGCCAAGCTCCTCTTTTGCCTTTAAACCTGGGCGATATTCGCCAAGATCGTCTTTGTTCGTGCCATCAGCCAAATTTGTAAAACCAAGCTCTTTTGCACGAGCAAAAAGCCTTGAAAAAACTGCTTTTTTGCAAAGATAACAGCGATTTTGCGGATTAAGCTTTATCTCATCAGCGATGCCTACCTCAAATATCTCGTGCCTGATGCCATAAAATTTAGCAAATTTTGCTGCCTCATCTATCTCGCGCAAAGACATATAGGGCGATTTTACCGTGAGTGCTAGTGCATTTTCGCCAAGCACGTCCGCAGAGACCTTTAGCAGTAGTGAGCTATCCACGCCGCCGCTAAATGCAACGGCTAAATTTTCTAGCTTTTTTATATCATTTTTTAGAATTTCTAATTTCGTCATACTTTTTAAAAATTTCTTTTTTTACTTGAAATATCGATGTTTTATGTGCAAGTGCCGCGCTTTTGCACTCGTCAAATTCAGGCTTTGCCTTTTCATCATCGCCTGAAATTTTTAGCCTTATATCGCCAAATTTCGTGCGAACACTTACAAATTTTCGTTTTAGCTCGGTTTTTACGACATCTATCTCACGAACACCAATGGCCGTCGTGTGCGTAAATATAAGATCTTTTAGCTTTTTTGCATCTTCACTTTTACACAATACATTTAACTCAAAGCCGATGCGCCCTTTTTTCATATATATAGAGTGACTAAAGACGTCTAGAGCGCCATTTTCACGTAAAATTTCACACGCAAAGGCAAAACTTTCTGCGTCCATATCGTCTATGTTTGTAGATATCATTTTTTGCACCAAATTTTGGCTCTCATCTACCTCACAGATCATCGCGCGAAGGGCATTTGCAAAATTTGGCGCATTTTTTTCGCCAGCTCCGTAAGCTACTTTTTCTATTTTGAAATTTATCTCACTTACAAACTCATCTGCGCATGCTTTTAGTATCGCAGCACCTGTTGGCGTAGTCATCTCAAAATTTGCTCGCCCAAGACTAACTGGCACATCTTTTAAAATTTCACAAACTGCAAGCGCTGGGACATTAAGATAGCCATGGTCGCACTTTACTACGCCGCCACCAAGCTCGATATTTGAGCTAACGACCCTAGAAATGCCAAAATTTTCTGATAAATACTCAAAACAGATCGCCGCGCCAACGACATCTACTATGCTATCAACCGCTCCAACCTCGTGAAAATGCACCTCATCGATGCTAACCGCATGCACTTTTGCTTCAGCCTGCGCGATCACGTGAAATATCGCAACGGCCTTTTTCTTGCAAATCTCGCTCAAATTTGAGCTAGCCAAAATTTGCTTGATATCAGCGTAGCTTCTAGCGTGAGGCTGCGATTTTAGCAGCACGACGTCTATTTTGGTTGCAGCGATGCCGTTTTTTACTACGTTTTTTTGCTCTAAGCGAAATTCTCCGCTCAAATTTAGCTTCTCTAGCTCAGAGCAAAGATAGCCAAAATCCACACCAAGCCCGACAAGAGCGGCTAAATTCATATCGCCGCTGATGCCAGAACTCGCGTCATAATATAAAATTTTAGCCAATCTCACACCTTAGGCACAGTCATAGAGCCAAACGGCAAGATGATTATTTTTGCATCCGCGCCTTTTTGAGCCAGCGCCTCATCTACAGCCTTTTGTAGGTCGTGATACGGCTTTAGATGCACAGCTTTCATCTCATCATCGCTTAGATCAGTCACAGCCCAAGTCTGCGCCCAAAGCGAAATTTCAGCCATTTTTGCAGCTTTGTGATAGCCAAGCTTAAAGCCTGAATTTATCTTTTCAAGCACCTTTTTTGGCGTATCGGCCGATGCCATAAGCTCAAAGAAAGGTTTTGGACCGATACCTGTGCGGCATTTTGCGACCATTATTAAAATTCCGTCCTTTGCAAGCGCTAGTTTGCCGTTATCTAGGGCCTTTTGCGCCTGATAAAGATCGACATCCATAGGATAAGGCGCTACCGAGATCACGATATCAGCTTTTTGTGGGATATTTACGCAAAAGACCTCATCAGCCTTTTTCACGCAGTCATAAAAGCTATCGTTTAGATCGCCAGCACTCGCGTAATAGACGCCATGCTCGCTATCAAGCACAGTCTGTATAGAAAAGACATCGATATTTGAAAGAACTTTCATCGCATCGATCATATCTTCATGCACAGGGTTGCCCTCTAGGCGCAGCGCCTGAGCATCAGGACTAAGCGCTAGCTTGTGGTTTTGCGTGATGCTCTCATACGATGCAGTACCTGGCAAAAAGGCCTTTCTGCCGCCAGTGTAGCCTGCAAAATAGTGAGGCTCGACTGAACCTATAACGATCACTTTTTTAGCTTCAGCTACGATCTTGTTTAGATACATCTGTGTGCCGTTTTTGCTCTCGCCTAAAAAGACCATCTCATCGTGCTTTGAGTCGTGGTCGTGAACCTCGTTTTTGGCTCTGATCTCTGGGTAAATTTCTTTAGAAAATATCATATTGTATTCATCTAGCGTGCCCTCTCTGTGACAGCCAGTGGCGATGATGAAAATTTTATTTTTATCGCGAAGCTTTGGGTAAATTTGCTTTAAAATTTTAGCAGTTGGCGTAGGTCTTGTGCCGTCATTTACGATGATAACGATCTTTTCATCGCCAGCGATAAACTCATCAAAGCTCTTTTGATTTATCGGATTAGCTAAAGCCTTTGCGATAAGCGCTGCTTCGTCAAATTTAGCGACCTTGTTTGGATCAAAAACACCAAGCAGATTTTTTTCGTCTATTTTTAAATTTATATGGTCATCTTTACCATAAGCGATAGGGATTTGCATGCTTCTCTCCTTAAATTTAACTATTAGTTATTTGCTTTTAGGATTTTATCTCAATCTTTCTTTTAAAT
>ERZ773049.1755-NODE-1755-length-12244-cov-23.617688_pt1 | contig 12244 bp, 9 predicted proteins | sample MGYA00580633_ERZ773049 | MGnify/ENA primary metagenome ERZ773049 (study PRJEB29015, sample SAMEA2737991) | human oral metagenome | biome: human oral; feature: human-associated habitat; material: dental | place: China | collected 2066 ... | reverse complement strand
TCCTATTTTTAATATTTAAATCTATCCATAATTTATATTATGTCATAGTATAACAAAACTTTACCTTGATAATCATAACATCTATTTCGTTATCAAATTAAGTAGTGATTCGTAGTTATCTACCACGTCATATACAACTTCATTATTACTTATTACTTCAAAATGTTTTTTAGCACATTCTATCTTTGCTTTTTCAATAGTACGTAATTCTAGTGAATCCATACTGCCTTTTGTTTCCGCTATGAAATAAACATGTTTAACAGATCCTTCATGGAAAGCTATAGCCCAGTCTGGATTATACTTTCCTACTGGTGTCGAGATATAAAAACTATTTGGTAACTTAACATAAACAGCAACACTATTATTTTTATCTAAATCACTAGCAAACCTTTTTTCATTTGTTGAATCATAAACAATATGGTCATATAGATGTTTTTTAGCTTTCATTGCATTCACATCTAGTTTTCCTTTGATTGTAGCATCTGTAAAAATATTCACATCATATTTTTCTTCCATAACATTGTATGTAATATGCTCAATAACAGCAGTTGCCTTCTCTGAGTTTATAATCGAAATAGCTTTAAGAATGAATTCTTCTGGATTAAACTTGAATTGGTCAAAAACATACGGTTTTATACCTTGTAATATACGAACAACTGCTTTTCTTGTTAAATCAGTACCCTCTACAATTTTTCCTATTAAATCATATTTCACATTAGAACCTACGATTGAATGATCTGTGTAATTATTTACTTCTTCTTTAACAAATGATTTACCAGCTAATAATTCTTCTTTAGACTTAATTTTATTCATTACTCCACTTTCAACTTTAAATTGTAGTTTAGTAACTACTAATTTTTGGTCTAAAGCATTAACAGCTTTTTCTATAAGTTCTTCTGTATCGAAGTCAACTACATAAATAGATTTAGAATTAATTTTCTTCCACAATTCTTTAAATTCTTTCATAGCTAACTTATTCTCATCCAATTTAAGTTCAACATTATTTTGTCTAGCATCTTCAATTGTAAATAATTTGTTATCATAAACTGAATCTAGAATAGTAACAATTTCATTCACATACGGCATTAATTCATCATCAAATACGATGCTACAATTTTTCTTATCTTCATAGTATTTGTCTGTTAATCTATGTTTCTTATCAATATATTTATTAGAAATTAATTCAAACTGAATAACATCAGCTAATTCACTGTCTATTTGAATCTCTTCTCCATTAATACCTTTTAACACACATCCAATAAATAAATCTTCTGTGATTTTAACAGGACGGTCTGCTACTGCTTCGGCAAATTCGCTTTGTAATCCTTTAGCAAAACTATCATAACTTTCACTAGCAATTATAGTTAGCACATTAACATTATGTACTTCATTTCCTAACGCATTAGCATCCATTCTATCACCACGATCATTTACACATAATCTTAGACCACGTCCTACCTCCTGACGTTTCCTTATATCACTTGTACTTTGTTTTAGTGTACAAATTTGGAATACATTAGGATTATCCCATCCTTCTCTAAGTGCTGAGTGGGAAAATATAAAGCGAACTGGTGATTTTTTTGGATTACGATTTAATAATAATTCTTTATTTTTCATTATTAAATCATAAGTATCTATATCATTTTCACCACTTGCACTTGTCTCATTTCTTTTTAACTTAGAATCAACTAACTTACCTTTTTTATCAATTGAGAAATAACCAGCATGTGTTGAACTTTTATCAATTTCATTTAAATAGTTTTGATACTCTGTTTCACCAAACTTAATTTTTAAGTTTGACACTATATCATTATATTCTTCTTCGAACATCTGCGCATATATACCGTTATACTCACTTCCAGTTTCATCATAACATTTGTATTTTGCAACTTCATCAATAAAGAACAATGATAAAACTTTAATACCCTTATTAAATAATTCACGTTCTCTTTCAATATGAGATAGAATAGTTTCTCTTATTTGAATTCTACGAAGTACATCTTCGTTTACATTTCCTATAACATCACCAGCATATACTTTTTTACCATTTGTAAATTCTATTGAATTATCTCTTCCATCTATTCTAGTTATTGTAAATCCATTTTTGTATTCTTCTAATTCTCCAGAATTATCGTATAAATTAAATCCTTCATTTACTATTCGTGTAATTTTCTTAATGCCTTTTGATGTTTTATAATCAAATTGAATAGTCGCTGTAGGTGCTACTTTCGAAAGGTTAATTCCTTCTAAATACACATATCCCTCTGTTGAACTACTTCCTGTTTCAGTTATTCCTTTAACCGATATTCTTTTAACAAGTTTTTTGTTATATGCTTCTAGTGCATCTAACCTATATACCATATTATAAATACTGTCTTTTTTATGTGTTGCAGAATATCTTAAAGTCATTAAGGCATTAAACTGCTCTAAATTTTCCTTTGTCTTCTTACCTTCAACAGATTGAGGTTCATCTATTATTACTATTGGATTAGTTTTAGCTATAACATCAATAGGTTTTCTTGAACGAAATTCATCCAATTTCATGTATATACGTCTTGCATTTTTACCAGTAGCATTAAATGCTTGAGAATTAATAATCATAACATTGATTGAATTATCTGAAGCAAACTGTTCTATTTGATTTAATCTACTAGAATTATATACAAAATACCTTATTTTCTTTCCATATTCCTCTGCAAAATGCTCTTGAGTTATTTCAAAACTCTTATGAACACCTTCACGAATAGCAACAGATGGCACGACTACAATAAACTTACTCCAACCATATTTCTTATTTAATTCATACATAGTTTTTATATATGTATATGTCTTACCTACACCTGTCTCCATTTCAACAGTTAAGTTGTAACGCCCCTCTAACTTTTCAGATACTTTTATATTATTTTCCTTCTGTATCGTATTAACATTTTCTAGAATTTTAGAATCAGTTATCTCTGGAATTATTGGTTCATTTCTCCAACCAGTAAAGTCATCTAACAATGTTTGTCTACCGTCTCCACTATCAATCATATAGGTAGAAGTTAAAAAAGGTTGACCACTAAAAACATCTACAACTGCACGTGCAGCATCTTTTTGAAATTTTTGATGTTTAAATTGTAATTTCATTTTTTCTCCTTCCTAAATAACTTTGATTTTTGTATCAGGTGATAAAAGTTTAAATGTCTCACTAGTATTTATTTTCTCAGCACTATTTTCGAAACTACTATCTCTAAACACCACTCGAAGTGGAGTTAATTTAGCAATCTCTTTCATTACATTCTCTGAAATATTTTCCCCAAAACACGCAATTAAATCACCTTCATTATAATCATGTACCATACAACCATCTATCTCAATAGATTTATATGGTAAAGATAATGATAGTCCCCATTCTAATAAACATCCAAATAGTAAGTCTAAATCCGTTCTATCTTCTTTAATATTTGACTCTAGGGAACTAAGGAAATCTTGACTAATTTCATTAGGAGCGTAATATACATCTTTCATATTCGAACTGTCGACTTTCAATACTCTAAATCCTGTATCTAATTCTGAGGTTAATAATGGATTTTCACCTTTTATTTTATCTCCCGCACGACGAATTCGTTCTTTACCTATTTCACATATATTTTTATAGCCTGATTTAAACGCCACTGACTTTTCATCTGTATCTTCAGGCAATTGAACCATTATGAATTTTCTACTTCCACCATCTTCTGCATTTAATGCCATGGTTGCATGTGCAGTAGTTCCTGAACCCTCTCGTGTCAAGCGACTGACACAAAATATATTGTCTATTTTTAGATAGCAAAAAGAGAGTGATTTCTCACTCCCTCTTGCGTCTATTTCCATATGATTTTTTGAACTATACTGCCTTCACAGATAACCGACTCAACATACTTTTCCATAAGTTCTCGTGTAAGTTCATTATCTGTTACTACTTCTGTTTCGTTAGAAGATAGTTTTATCTTTTCTTCTAGCTTACTAATTTCATTATCTATCTGATTTTTACTTTCTACAAACTTAACTTTCGTCATTTTCCCAAGTTTATATTTTTCAAAATCAGACATCTTTTTTGCCTGAAGCTTTTCTATCTTTTTCTCTATATCTTTAATGCTTATTTTTTCTTTGAGCTTTACTTCTACTTCACCATATTTCTCTTTAATAAGCGAAAGCACCTGTTCCTCTAATTTATCAACTCTTGAGTTTTTATGTTCAACATTATTACACTTGCAGATCCTACAATGAAAATACTTGTGTATTCTCATGCTTCCATCCGGTCGTTTAAACTTTGATTGAGTAAGTCCCAGAATATGGTTACAAGTAGGACATCTTGCGAAGCCTTGTAATGGGGAATGCTTTCTCCATGTATAGTCAGTATTTTTCCCTTTTAAGAAACTATTATTTTCTTTGATAGCTTGAACCCTTTCAAACTCTTCTCTTGAAACGATAGCTTCATGGTGGTCATAAACTCTACCCCATTCTTCTTTAGGATTAAATTTAAAACTACCAGGAGTCAATACCGACTTTTCTTGCATATTGAAGACATAAGTGCCTGTGTAATTTTCATTGGATAAAATATCTACCACTGTACCATTTGTCCATGTTGGTGCATCTCTTGTATCTGATGATACTATGTTATATTCATAATCCATATTTGTAAGTTCTTTTTTACGTTCGTTTGGTGTTGGTATATTCTCTTCATTCATAACTGCTGCAATCTTTCTTGATGCAAGTCCTGTAAGTGCTAAGTCATATACCTTCCTCACAATCCAAGCTGTCTTATCATCAATAATGATGTTGTGCTTATCATCTGGATCTTTCATATAACCAAATGCTGGACTCCATGCAAGAAACTTTCCTTGCTTCTTAAGTTCTGTAGTAACTGTCTTTACTTTCTGCGAAATATCTTTTGTATAAAAGTCATATAGCAAACCTTTAAACTGAATATCAAGGTCTGTTCCATTCCCTTTTTCCTTATCACTATCATAGCCATCATTAATCGCAATAAATCTAATACCAAGAAAAGGAAATATATTCTCCAGATAATCACCGAGCGAAATATAATCCCTCATAAATCTCGATAAGTCTTTTACAATTATGGCATTGATTTTACCATTCTTAACTCCTTCTAGCATTCTTTGAAAAGATGGTCTTTTCTCATTTGTACCTGTATATCCGTCATCAATGTATTCTTCTCTTTGAAAACTTTTAAATTCATCATTTCTATCAAGAAAATCATTCAGGAAATACCTTTGATTGATGATACTTTCGCTCTCATCTTTCTTCATCTGATCTTCTACAGATAATCTAATGTAAAGTGCAATTTTACTCAATATTAACACCTCCCATCAAACTATCCATATTAAATTTAAAGATTATTTCAAAGTTATGATTGCCATAGACAATTATCTTTTCCACTAAGCTATGAATTAAATCAGATGGTAATTTTTCAACCTTTTTTGCCGAAAATACGTCCTTAATCCACTTAATAGATATTTTCTTATCCCTTTCAAGGTCTTTTACAACCTTTTCAATAGCAATAACTTCATTATTGATTGTTGCAATATGGCTAAGAGTAATCTCTCTTTTAAGGCTATATACTTCCCTATCAATCTTGCCTAAGCTATATTCTTCATAAGCTTTTTGAATTAGGAATTCTTCCTTCTCTGTCTTAATTTTAAGCTTTGAAATATCTTCGTTTAGCTTATCTATACTTTCAAAAAACCTAGCAGACACTCTTTCTATTAGCTTTGCCTTGCTTGTAGCCTTAGTAATAAACTCTGCTACCTTTTCAGACATTGCCTTATCAAGCTCTCTTTCCATAATAAATACTCCTACTTCGTTATCTATCTTGCCTGTGCAAGTATCGTTTTGAAAAGAGTAATAAAGCCTATCATGGTTTGTCCCGTAAATTCTGGTTCTTCGATAAAGTTCCTTACCTGTTGCATTATTAAAAATCAAGCCCTTATATCTATTCTCATAATCTCTTTCAAAGTTATGCATCTCTGCACCAAAAGCATTGTTCTTTAATCTATTTGCTCGCCCTTGCAGCACTTTTTCAAAGTCTTCTTTTGAGATAATAGGTTCATGAGCATTTTCATATATAATATGCTGGCTTTCATCTACAAATTGTTGCTTCATTCCTTTTGCAAGATTTTGTTGCTTAACGCCTTGCACCAAAGTTCCTGTATAAGTTCTATTAGTAAGCATTTTGGAAATAGTACCTTTATTCCACTGCGGATCACCATCCCGTCTATAAATTCTACCTGTTTTGTAATAGACCATTCCTGTAGCATAACCCATAGTATTAAAGTGTTTTGCAACCTCATATTGGCTTTTCCCTCCAAGTGTTAGTCGGAACATTTCTTCAACAATGAATCGAACATTCTCATCAACTTCTAACTTCTGTCCCTCTTTTAATTTCACTACCTTATATCCATAGGGCGGAACAGAACCAATAAAATATCCATTTCTTGCCCTATTATGTTTGCTTGTCTTTATCTTTACAGAAATGTCTTTAGCATACATATCATTGACGATATTCTTAAGAGTTACTTCAAATGACTTCTTTGAGTCTAAATCCTTAACGGTATCAACCTTATCATTAACAGAAATAAACCTTACTCCCAAGAACGGAAATACCTTGTCTATGAGTCTTCCCATCTCAAGATATTCTCTTCCAAGTCTTGATAAGTCCCTTATGATAATACAATTAATTCTTCTTTCACGAATATCTTGCATCATTTCCTGGAACTGTGGTCTTTCAAAATTTGTCCCACTATATTCATAGTCTGTGTAAATATTTACGACTTTGATATTTTCCTTTAAAGCATACTCTTTACAACAAAGCACCTGTGTTTCGATAGACGATGATTTCTCACGCCATTCTTCTTTTCTTTCACTGGATAATCTTGTATATACTCCTGCTTTATAGAATACTTTTTGTGCTTGTTCTTCGTTTTTTCTTATATATCTTTTGGAAGTCCTTGCCATTAACAAACACCTCCAACTGCAAGCTTAGGTTCAACTCTTTCTAAATGCTCACCAAATAACTTGCCCATTGATATTAGTCTTGCATTATGTGTATCCTTAGCTTCGACCTTATCACTATCTACAATCGCTTGAAGCAGATTCACTGTTTCAATATTGTTGAAGACAAAGTTAATTGCATTATCCTCTCCAATCTCAATACGATCTATAAAAGACACTAAAGACAATCGATTCAGTTCACCATTTTCAGGATTAGGAACTATCTCAGAAACGAAACTACCTTTATCGTTTATCTTCATTTTCAGTTCATCTACGATATTTTGCTTTGTAATAATTTGTTTCTCAATTTCTCTAATCTTGATAAGATAATTTTTTCTAAATCGTTCAAATTCCTCAGTCGTAATAAGTTCTTCTTCTAAATCCATGTAAAGAGATTGTCTAAGTCTTTCATGCTTTCTTTTTTCTGCATATAATGACTCAAAATCAACTTTTAATTTAAACTTTGACACATCTATTTCGCTAACTTTTTTAAGCAGTTCATTGTACTTAGATAGATATTCATTTAATGCATGAATAGTTGCATGAGTAACATAGTCTTCTTTTACACTATGTCTTGAACACTCTCCAGCATTGTTATATTCAGAGCAAATGTAGAAAATCTTATCTCTTACTTTTCGCCTAATCATAGGACTTTCACAATCTTTGCAATAAAGCATACCTGATAATATATATGGCTTATCTTTAGACTGTTTCACATCACGAAGTAGCATTTTGTTTGCAAGTGCAAAGATGGATTTTGATACTATGCTTTCATGAGCATTTTCTATTGTTATCCAGTCTTCTTTGGAAACATCGACTTCGTGCTTTGATTTATAATTTAACTTTGTGGTTTTTCCTTGTTCCAGGACACCAATATAAACCTTATTTGAAATAATACGGTTTACCATCTTAGCATCCCACTTTGCTTTTTTCACAACAAAACCAGTATTGAAGTTATCACCATTATTTTCTTTGTGCTTTGATGGTGTAACTGTTCCAATACTGTTTAGAAAGTCGGCAATAGCCTTTGAGGAATAACCCTCTATTTTCATATTAAATATTCGCTCAATGATATGAGCTACTTCTGTATCAACTACAAGCTGATGTTTGTTCTTATCATCTTTCTTATATCCAAAAGGAGCAAATGATCCAATAAACTCGCCATTCTTCCTTTTCACCTCTTTTGATGATTTCACTTTCATAGAAATATCTCGACAATAACTGTCATTGATAAAATTTCTAATTGGAAGTATTAAATGTGTATCACTAACATCTGCATTATCACTATCATAGTTATCATTTACAGATATGAAGCGAATACCTTTTTCAGGAAATATCTTTTGCAGATACTTCCCAGACTCAATATAATCTCTACCAAAACGAGATAAGTCTTTTACCATAATGATAGAAAACTTTCCTTTATTCAGGTCATCAATCATATTCTTGAAATTTGGACGCTCAAAATTAGAACCACTATATCCATCATCTACATATTCATAAGATAGATCTATGTTCTTTTCTTTAGCGTAAGATTTGATTATTTGTCTTTGATTTGAAATAGAGTTACTTTCATTACTGTCCCCATCTTCTCTTGAAAGACGAAGATACATACACGCAGTATTTCTCATAACAATCCTCCTAAAATGATATTTTGGCAAATAGTCATTTCGGAAGATTACTTCTACCACCTATATTTTACCGCACCCTATTTCTCTTTGTCAGCCCCTCAAATTCTGACACAAGATTTACATAGATACATCTCAACAATATCAAGTAAATCAAGCTTTTCACTTTCGCTCGTAGAGTAGGTTATTTTCTTAGAATAATCATCGGCTATTTGCTTCTTATCCTTATCTTTCTTAACTTCTTTTTTCTTATTCATAGTCTTAACCTCACTATTTTTATAATAAGTTTTATGACATTGGTAGGTGCATTGGCTGCTACATTGGAATCTCACCACCGCCCCTTATTAAGACGAGCCGGCTTAAACTATTGAAGTATCATTATCACCATTCGTATCACAGAGATAGATTGCCACACCTATCCTTTATGTATTCCTATTTATCGCTCTTTTTCTTTTATCCTTGGCACTTACCAGTATTCATTTAAACCAATTTCTCAGCAGAAAAGTCTTGGCGTAGGTCATAATTCTCCACAAATGGATAACGTCCCACCTTGGTCTATTCAGTTGTCAAAGATCAATTAGCTTTCTGCTATGTAGGATTCTTTGCTTAATAACGGAATAGATTTTCTCTTCTACCTCAAAAGCAAAAAGGATAAATTTCCCCCTACACTTTAATAGTGAAAATTTATCCCTCTTGGTAACCAGATTTATGAAATTTTAAAAAAAAGAAAAGCACCCACTATTTACAAGTAGATACTTTTCAATACCATTAACATTTAATTTCTAAGTACTTATCATTTGCTACGATTAGTTTCTTATAATAATCATCATAGCTTTTACTAAATTTTCTAATAAGTGGAATCGCAATTTCATAATACTTGTTGTCTTTCATAAAGTTTTGTAATTTATCTTGAATTTGCTTCATTAGGCTCTTTTGATATTCTTCACTGTTTTTATATTCTTCATATTGAGAAATAGTATTATCATTTTCTTTTAGCCATTTTTCAACATTTTCAATAGCGTTAATTTTATCTTTATTAACTTTTTTTAGTATCTGCATATCAAAAGTAGAACTTATCTTTTCAATATAATTTTGCTCATCCTTACTTAACTGAAATAATGGTAAATTATCTAAGTAATCTACATATTTTTCAAATGCTTCTTCCTCATCTTTTCCTAATGATTCATTTAAAAATGGTTGATATGCTGCAAATAACATTTGTCCAAAATATCCTGGAAATAATCTCTCTAATCTTTCGTAGATTGATTCCTCTGCTTCAATCAATTTAATTTTTTCATTTATAAGTTCCTGATTTTCACCTTTAACTACAAGTTCAAGGACTTCTTTTCTTTTCTCTTCAACATCTAATTGATGTTGCTTTCTTCTTAAAACAGATGATAATGCACTAATGCCAGTGGTTAGATACCCTTCTATTTCAGTTACACTAATTCCAAGTTTTCTAAATAAAGATATTTGAATTAAAACCTCTAAATCATTCTCGCTGTAATCTCTATAACCGTTTTCAGTTTTTTGAGGATTTATAAGTCCTTTCTCCTCATAATATTCAATTGCTTTTCTTGTTAAACCTGTTTTGTTTTGAATTTCATTTCTTAACATGGTTTGCCACCTCCTTTAATTAAAAGATAGCACTGTCCCCAACGGACAGGTCAAGCAAAAAACTTACTCGTATTTTTTTCTTTTTTATAGCCAAATAAATTAATCTTATTATCGGAATACATATCATACAAAAGACTACAAGCGATGGAATTTTAGGCATATTAATCACCTCCACTAAAACAACTTAAATTTAGCAATTATAAATAAAACAATTGCAACGATAAAAAGAATACATGCTCTTTTTACTGAAAACCCATAAATTTTTTCAGGATTTCTTTTATCATATTTTATTTGCTTTAAGTCTCCTACTTTCGTATTCATAGAAACCTGTATTCTGTTACTAGATATATATTGTTTACCATCAACTAAGTACATAAAATTTGCCCATTTGGAATTTCCTTTTTTCACAGCCTCCGGATTTGGTTGCCATATAGATACAACCTCTGCTTTTACATAATCTGTATTACTTTTATACAAAAAAGAGGACATTTGCTGTCCCCTCGTTATACAATCAATTCACCACAAAAATCATGAAAGAAGGTTAAACAAATGTCCCATAATGATTCTATCCTAAATATTCTTGGAATTAAAGATAAAAATATTAAAATTATTTCTGTTGAAGAAGCTGAACACAACAACGATTCTGTTAAAGAGTATATAACGCTAATAACAGCTACTCTTTCTTATCCGATTAATCGTTGTCGTAACTGTGGCTTTCCCACAGTTAATAAGGATGGCTTTCGCAAAACTCATGTACGACTGGCAAGTTTAAATGGGAGAAGATATGAACTAGAGCTTCGTAAACAACGCTATAAATGTAAATCATGCCATACTACTTTTGGTGCTATTACTAATTTAACCAAAGAAAATCAAACCTTATCCAGTGATCTCAAAAATCAAATCATGCTTTTAGCTCGTAAAGGCTTATCTGGTCAGCTTATTGCTGAAATGTGTCACTGCTCTCCTAGCAGTGTTCGTCGAACAATCTTAGAGCGCATGGAACCACACTATCGTGTGGCTAAGTTGCCTAAGCATCTATGTTTTGACGAGTTTCGTTCAATTAAGTCTGTGATGTCCTTTATCTGTTGTGACGCTGAAACCCACCAAATTGTCACAAAGTTACAGGATCGTCTATCACCTACCATTGTTGATTATTTTGAAAGTCGTTATTCAAAAGCCGAACGCGAATGCGTTCAATCAGTTGTAATTGATTTAAATGCTCAATATCAAAGTTTTATCTATCGCCTTTTCCCTAATGCCAATATCATTATTGATCGCTTCCACCTTGTACAATTAGCTGGTCGCGCTTTGGACAATTGTCGTATCTCTATCCTAAAGCAACTTGATAAACAGAGCCAAGAATATAAAATTATGAAGTCACATTGGAAGCTATTCCATAAAAAAGCTGAAGATCTTCACCCTGAAGAAGTAGTTTTTCTTCGCGGCGTTAAACAATATATGACTCGCCAAAATGCTGTTGATCTCATTACTAGTAAATTTTCCAAGTTCGCTGAAGTATACCAAACTTACCAAGATATCACGAAAGCCCTAAACGAGCGCAATAGTGAATTACTAGAGTCAACCATCTTAGACTACCAAAAAACCAATACAGAAATGGATACTGCTATTCAAACCCTTCGTCAAAACAGAAAATATGTCTTAAATAGCGCTAAATTTGAATACTCTAATGGTCCTTTAGAAGGCATCAATCGCAAAATCAAAACCCTAAAACGAACTTGTTATGGTTTTGCCAATCAAAAATTTTTCTTTTTAAGAATCGATTGTATTTTTTCGTAAAAAAATACCCCCTACATTTTCGTAGGAAGTATTTTTAGTCAACCATACCAGTTGACAGATATCCCACTTAGGACATTTTCCTACAAGGGGTCCCGAGCGCTTAGTGGGAATTTGTACCCCTTATCGATACAAATTCCCCGTAGGCGCTAGGGACCTCTTTAGCTTCTTGGAAG
>ERZ773049.1753-NODE-1753-length-12250-cov-6.531447_pt1 | contig 12250 bp, 10 predicted proteins | sample MGYA00580633_ERZ773049 | MGnify/ENA primary metagenome ERZ773049 (study PRJEB29015, sample SAMEA2737991) | human oral metagenome | biome: human oral; feature: human-associated habitat; material: dental | place: China | collected 2066 ... | reverse complement strand
GGGTTGGGGCGCACATTACGAAAAGGCTGTGCGGGTGTTGCATGGTCGTTTCGCACACTGCGACGACGCTGCGCAATGGGGCGTATGCAATACGCCCCTACCCGGATACATGTGGGGCGTATGCAATACGCCCCTATATGTACCCGGCCAAATTCGCAGACGCCCGCAGACGGTTACATTTGCGCGCTTTTCACAGTAAATACAGTCAGAGATGAAGCTGAAATTGATCTATCCGAAATGGAAGAAACTAAAGGGCCAAACCACATTCAACCTGCCCCCACACGGGCCGGTCGTGTTTGCGGCCACCTTGCCCGAGGACGTCGACGTGTCGTTCACGGACGAGAATGTCGAAGCGCTCGACTATGACGAGGCGTGCGACCTCGTAGCCATATCGATGATGCTCAGCACGCAAGTCAAACGCGGCTGGGCCATCGCGGACGAATACCGCCGGCGCGGCAAAAAGGTGCTCTTCGGGGGCATCTCGACCATGCTTCACGCCGAAGAGACAATGGAGCATGCCGACGCCGTCTTCCTCGGCGAATCCGAGGGCCGCATGCAGGAGGTCATCGACGACTTCCGCCGCGGCGCACTCAAGCGCGTCTACAACTACATGACCCGCCAGCCGGCCATCGAGGACGTCGGCCCCGCCCGCCGCGACCTCTACAAGCGCCACCTCTACAACCATAAGGGCGTGCAGATGGTCGACCTCTTTCACGCCTCGCGCGGCTGCCGTTTCAGCTGCTATCCCTGCGCCGTGACCTACCTCGGCGGGCGCATCTTCCGCCCCCGGCCGATGGATAAGGTGATCGAAGACCTCGCCTCGATCGACAACAACCGCCTCTTCATCGTCGACAACTCACTGGCCCAAAACAAGCAGTGGGAGATGGATCTCTTTCGCGAGATGATCCCCTTCAAAAAGAAGTGGATCAGCCACACCATCGAGGACGATCCGAAGGTGCTCGATCTGGCCGCACAGGCCGGCGCCTGGTACGTCTATCAGGCCGTCTACGACACCTCGAACTACATCCGCGAGCGCGTCAAGCGTTACCACGACCACGGCATCGGCGTCGAAGGCACCATCCTGCTGGGCCTCGACAACCAGTCCGAAGACGACATCAAGCGCCTCATCGACTTCCTCCTCGAGATCGACCTCGACCTGGCCGAGTTCACCGTCATGACGCCCTTCCCCCACACCAAGGGCTACGACGACTACCTCCGCCAGGGGCGCATCTTCGACTTCGATTGGGATCACTACAACGCCGGACAGGTCGTCTTCCACCCCAAACAGATGTCCGCCGAACGGCTCCAAGAGCTTTACGAATACGCCTGGGACACGTTCTATCACGACGAGAGTCAGGAGCAGAAGATGTTCCGCCTCTTCACGCAAGTCGTCATGCGCGAGATGGAGGACGGCACCTTCCGCCCCCGCAATCGCGCGTTGGCCAACAAGTCGTTCGGCCGCGACGTAGTTCGCAACATCAAAGCCAGCTGACCGACGGAGACCCACACAGAATGGCACGCACACTCACCGTCGCAGTCTTTTATTACACCCAGACCGGGCAGGCACTCGCCATCGCCCGGAGCCTCTGTGCGCCGCTGGAGGCGGCCGGCTGTCGGGTCGTTACGCGGGAGATCCGCCCCGTGACGGCTTACCCCTACCCGTGGTCGTCGGAGGCATTCTTTCAAGTCTTTCCCGAGTCGCGTCTCGGCATCGCCTGCGCCATCGAGCCGGTGGATCTGAGCGGTGCGGTGGCCGAGGCCGACCTCGTCCTCGTGGCCGGTCAGAGCTGGTACCTCTCGCTCTCCACGCCGCTGCACGCCTTCTTCCAGTCGCCAGAGGTGCGCGCCTACCTCCACGGCCGACCCGTCGTCTTCGTCAACGGTTGCCGCAACATGTGGGTCATGACGCAACATGAAACGCGTCGTTACCTGCGCGAGATTGGCGCCCGCTACGTCGGCTTCATCGAGCTGCACGACAAGGCGCCGAACCTCGTCAGCGTGCTGACCATCATCCGCTGGCTGTTCTACGGACGCAAGGAAGCCACTCGCCTGTTGCCCGCTGCGGGCGTCGCGCAGCGCGACGTAGCCGACGCCGATCGCTTCGGCCTTGTCATCCTCCGCACGCTCTACGACGGGCAGTGGGAGCAGCTTCAAGAGCGACTCATGCGCGAGGGCGCCGTCACCTTCATCCCCCACCTCTACTTTATTGAGCGCAATGGCTACCGCATGTGGGGCCGTTGGGCACACTTCGTACGGCGTCGGGGCGGCGCGGGCGATCCGCGTCGGCAGGGACGGCTGCGGCTCTTCAAGGCCTACCTCTTCTTCGTGTTATACGCCGTCTCCCCCTTCGGCCTACTGTTTTATGGACTCACCTACCCACTGCGCCGCGCCACGTTAAAGAAGGCCCGCCGAGAAGTATGTTTGGTGTTGAGTTGATGAATTGTTTGCTTGTTGAGACGTTGGGTTGTTCATTTGTTGAGTCGATGATAACACCTAAACGCCTAAACAATCCCAACAGATAAACACCTAAACAGATAAACAAACGCCTAAACAGATAAACATCCCCAACAATGGAATACATCTATATCACCCACCTCTCCACCTTCTTCCCCAACGCGCCGGTGCGCAACGAAGAGATGGAGGATTATATCGGACTCGTTAATCCGAAATCGTCCATCGCCAAGCGATTGGTTTTAGAGAAGAACGGCATCCGCAGCCGCTATTACGCATTAGACAAGAGCGGCCACGTGACGCACACGAACGTCGAGATGGCCGCGCTGGCCGTGCGGCATCTGCTTGCGGAGGCCGCGATGACGCCCGCCGAGATCGACCTACTGGCCTGCGGCACCGCCTCGCCCGAACAGCTCATGCCCTCGCACGGCGTGATGGTGCACGGCGCGCTCGGTGGCGATGGCGGCGCGGAGGTGGTCTCCTTCGCCGGATCGTGCTGCACGGGCATGCACGCGCTGAAGTACGCCTGGCTCTCGATGCGCACGGGCGACGCCCAGCGGGCCGTCTGCGTAGCTTCGGAGCGACTCTCGGCCTGGATGCAGGCGCGTTATTTCGAACGGGAGGCAGAGCTGATCGACCAGCTGATGGACAAGCCGATCTTGGCCTTCGAGAAGGAGTTCCTGCGCTGGATGCTGTCAGACGGCAGCGCGGCGCTATTGCTCGGGCACGAACCGCCGACGGACGGTCGGCTGGCCTTCCGCATCGAATGGATCGAGGGCACGTCGTACGCCGATCGGGTGGAGACGTGCATGTATGCCGGTGGGGAGAAGGACGCCGAGGGGCAGCTCGTCGGTTGGGCGCAACACCCCGAGGCTGAATGGCTGTCGCAATCGCTCTTCGCCCTGAAGCAGGACACGCGCATCCTGGAGCGCAACATCATCACGCTGGGCGGCGACTTCCTCCGCCGGGTAATGAAAAAGCGCGCCTTCGATCTCTCGTCGGTCGACTGGTTCCTGCCGCACCTCTCGTCGATGTATTTCAAGAAAAAGATCGAGGCCGAGCTGGAGCGTATGGGGTACGACATCCCCGCCGAACGCTGGTACGTCAACCTGCCCGAGATCGGCAACGTGGCCTCCGTCTCGGCTTTCGCCATGCTCGACGGGCTGCGCCAGACGGGGCGACTGCGACCCGGGCAACGCATCCTGCTGATGGTGCCCGAGAGCGCCCGCTTCTCGTATTCCTACGCGCTGCTGACGGTGGTGTAAAGCCTCTCGTTAGGCTTCCGAAAACGTTTGCAGCATTCCTGCAAAGACCCCAAAGGGAAAAATGGAGCTTGCAGAACTTCTGCAAATGCCCAAAAGAGAAAAATGGAGTTTGCAGGACTTCTGCAAATGCCCAAAAGGAGAAAATGGAGCTTGCAGAACTTCTGCAAACGCCCAAAAGGAGAAAATGGAGCTTGCAGAACTTCTGCAAATGCCCAAAAGAGAAAAATGGAGCTTGCAGAACTTCTGCAAACGCCAAAAAGTTTTTCGAGGCATTTGCGGAGTTCCCGCAAACACCAAAAAGTTTTTCGAGGCACTTGCGGAGTTCCCGCAAACACCAAAAAGTTTTTCGAGGCACTTGCGGGGTTCCCGCAAACGCTTTCATGAATGATTAGAACAAGACGCATACGAGATGACGATAAACGAAGTACCCCAAGACTTAAAATACATGGCCGGCGGCGTGATCCGCGACGTGGCGTATGCCGTCGATGAGGACGGGCGCTATCAGAGCGTCGTCAGCGACGGCTGGGCGGTGAAGAATGATGTGCTGGACCTCGTCTGGGACGACATCCGCGCCTCCTGCGAGGCCATCCGCGAGCAGGTGCTCCGCCACGAGGCCAGCCCGCTGGCTTACCACATGACGAAGAACCTGCAAGACGTCAGCATGCTGGCCGCCTACGCCGACATACCCAAGCGCAAGGTGAAGAAACACCTCACCTACGACGCCTTTATGCAGCTCGACGAACGCACCCTGGAGCGATATGCCGACGCGCTGCGCATCACCGTGGACGAACTTAAGTGCATAGAATGATTGAAATAGCTTTTGACCACCGCCCCAGCGCCCACTGCGAGAATGGCGTCACCCGCAACCTGCTGCATTTCTACGGCTACGACTACTCCGAGCCGTTAGTCTTCGGCCTCTCCGCCTCGCTCTACTTCGTCCATCTGCCCTTCGTCCGCCTGGCCGGCTTCCCCGTGACGTCGTTCCGCCCCCTGCCCGGCATGATCTTCTCACGCACCACGCGCCTGCTCGGCTTCGGTACGCGGCAACATGTCTACTTCAGCCGCTCGCGAGCCGAACGCAAGCTCGACCGCCTGCTGGCCGAGGGCACACCCACGGGCGTCGTGGTGGGCATGTACTTCCTGCCCTATATGCCTGCGGAATACCGCTTCCATTTCAATGCACACAACATCACCGTCTTTGGCAAGGATGGCGACGACTACCTGGTCAGCGACCCGATCGCAATGGAGAAGGTGAGACTCTCGGCGCGCGACATGATGCGCGCCCGCTTCGCCCGCGGCACCTATCCGCCCATGGGCAAGCTCTACTACATCCGCTCGCTGCCTCGGCACACGCCCGACCTGCCGCCACTCGTGCGCCGCGCCATCCTCACGAACTGCAACCGCATGATCCACCAGCCCGGGCCGGTGCCTTGGGTGGGCATCAACACGTTCGACTATCTCGGCCGACAAATCCCCCGCTTCCCGCAGCAGTACGGGCCGAAGCGAGCCGCGCTCCATTTGGCACAACTGATCCGCATGATGGAGGAGATCGGCACGGGTGGCGCCGGCTTCCGCTTCCTCTACGCCGCTTTTCTGCAAGAGGCTGCCGACGTGACTGGCATCCCCGCCCTCAACGAGCTATCCGCTCGCCTGACCGACATCGGCGACCAATGGCGACGCTTCGCCGCCGACGCCGGGCGCGTCTGCAAGAACCGCTCGTCGGCCGACGTCGACTACCGCACGCTTGGCGCCGATCTGAAGGCCATCGGCGGCATGGAACGCACGCTCTTCACGGATCTCGAACGCGTCGTAAAGGCTCACAAATGACATCTGCCATCGACATCCGCAACCTCCGCAAGACGTATCGCGGCGCCGCTGCACCGTCTGTCGACGGACTCACGCTGCACGTCTCCGAGGGCGAATTCTTCGGGTTACTCGGTCCCAATGGCGCAGGCAAGACAACGACGCTCTCGATCCTCGCCGGCCTTCTGCCGTTCGACGACGGCACGGTGCATCTCTGCGACCTCGACATACGCCGCGACCGTGCCCGCATCCGTCCGCTGATCGGCGTCGTGCCGCAAGACATTGCCCTCTATCCCGAACTCACCGCCGCGGAGAACCTTCACTTCTTCGGTCGCATGCATGGTCTCCCCACCCGCACGCTCCGCAAACGCATCGACACGGACGCGGGTCGCCTCGACCTCCGCGCCCACCTGCACAAACGCATCGAACACCTCTCCGGTGGCATGAAGCGCAAGCTCAACCTCCTCGTCGCCCTGCTCCATCGCCCCCGTATCCTCTTTCTTGACGAGCCGACCGTGGGCGTCGATGTACATTCCCGGCAAGAGATTATCGCGCACCTCCGCGCCCTCAACACCGACGGCATGACGATCATCTACACCTCGCACGACATGGTCGAAGCCGAGCGACTCTGCACCCGCGTAGCCCTCATGAACCGCGGCGCAACCGTCTGCGAAGGTACCCCTGAAGCCCTACTTACCGAGGCGCGTATGCCCTCGCTCGAAGCCCTCTTTATTGCCCGGACGGAGGAGGCCGGACGCGCATGAAGCTCGCCGCATTATTCCGCAAAGACCTGCTGCTGCTCCTGCGCGATCCGTGGGGGCTCGTCTTACTGTTCCTGATGCCGTGGGCACTCGTGATCCTTATGGCCAGCTTGCAGGACAGCACCTTCCGCACCCTCGACGAACAGCATATCCCCCTCCTCTTGCTGAACGAAGACGCCGATTCGCTCGGCAACACCGTCAGCCGCGAGCTAGCCGATAGCCACCTCTTCGACATCACCACCACGGCGCCCGACGGTCAGCCGCTGACAGCCGAGGCGGTGGAAACGGCCGTGGCGCGGGGCGATTACCTGATCGGCGTCGTCATCCCGTCCGGCACCACCGACCGTCTGCGGCAACGCGTAGCGCGTGGCGTCGCACAAGCCTTCGGTGGCGAGGAGGACACCGTAGCCGAAGCCGAGGCAGACACCCTCTCGGCTCAACCGCTTGAGATCCGTCTCTGGGTCGACCCGACCGCAAAGCCGTCCTTTCGGGCCACGCTGCTCAGCGCCGTCCGCGAACACATGCTCACGGTCCAGAACCGGCTCCTGCTCGGTGAAATCTCGCGTCACGTCAACCGCCTTATCCCCATGCCCATCGATTTAGAGATGGAGACGGAGGGCTGGATCACGGTCCACGAGTCCTACGCTCGCACCTCCTCCACCGCCGACCTGCTGCCTAACGCTACGCAGCACAACGTGCCGGCCTGGAGCATGTTCGCCGTCTTCTTCATCGTCATCTCGCTGGCCGGGAACATGATCCGCGAGCGCGAAACGGGCTGCTTTGCCCGCCTCCTGACCATGCCCTGTCCCTACGCCCTCTACCTCACGGGCAAGGTGCTCGTCCACCTCCTTGTCTGCCTCTTGCAGCTCGCCCTGCTTCTCCTCACCGGCCTCTACCTCATGCCCCACCTCGGCCTACCGCCCCTCCGCCTCGGCCACGACCACGCTGCCCTCGCCCTGATGTGCGTCGCCGTCTCGCTGTCGGCTGTGGGTTACGGCTTGGCCATCGGCAGTGTGGCTCGTACGGCACAACAGGCGAGCATCTTCGGCGCCGTGTCGGTCGTCATCCTGGCGGCCATCGGCGGCGTGTGGATCCCCACGTTCGTCATGCCACCTCTTATGCGCACCGTCGCCCGTATCTCACCCCTCAACTGGGGACTGGAAGGCTTCAACACGCTCTTCGTACGGGGCGGCGGACTGTCGGACGTGGCCCCCTATGCCGCCGCCTCACTCGTCTTCTTCGCCATCATGCTCGGCGTGGCAATTCTCAGACGGAAAATGAAAAGCTAACAGAGAGAAGCTGTCGGTGAACCGGCAAAACGGCCTACCTACATCGGCGGGTACGAAGACAAAGCGGGCTGCACCATCTGCGACGGATGATGCAGCCCGCTTGTTTTTAATCAACGTGAGTTCGGCCTAAGAACTTGCAGGCCTCCAAGAAATAAGCAACAGGGTTGCGCCGATCCCAAAGCATTTGCCGAGACGGCGGCGCAGGTTGCGCAACTCCCAAAGCATTTGCCGCGACGTCTGCGCAGGTTGCGCAACTCCCAAAGCATTTGCCGCGACGTCTGCGCAGGTTGCGCAACTCCCAAAGCATTTGCCGCGACGTCTGCGCAGGTTGCGCAACTCCCAAAGCATTTGCCGCGACATCGGCGCAGGTTGCGCAACTCCCAAAGCATTTGCCGCGGCGTCTGCGCAGGTTGCGCAACTCCCAAAGCATTTGCCGCGACATCGGCGCAGGTTGCGCCGATCCCAAAGCATTTACCGCGACGTCGGCGCAGGTTGCGCCGCTATGCGAAGGTCTCCCCTCTGTAATCGATGAACTTGATCAGCTTACGGCTCGTCGGTGGCATCTGCTTGCGGGCGATCAGCTCGGCCGGCGCGAAGACAATGTCCGGCGCGACACGCACTTTCGACCGAAAGAGATCCTTGAGACGCTTCTCGAAGCCTTCGTCAGGAGATTCGCCGGCACCGACCAGGATGCGTATGCCGTCTGTGCCGATGGCGTTGGTGTAGACTTCGACGATGTAGTTCGTGACTTCGGGTACGTTGTCGAGGATATCGTAGAGGGCGGCCGGATAGAGCGCTGTGCCCTTGAATTTGATCATCTGCCCTTTGCGACCGATGATCGGGCCGACACGTAACGAGTGACGGCCGCAGGCGCAGGGCGCTTCGAAATGGCGACAGACGTCGCCCGTCTTGAAACGGACGACCGGCATACCCTCCACGCCGAGCGTGGTGATGGTAATCTCGCCTGGCTCGTCGGGGCCGACGGGGCGGTTGTCGTCGTCGAGAAACTCCACGATGGTCAAGTCGGGCTTGTGGTGCGAGCCGCATTGGTGTTCGCACTCCATGAAGGAGGATTGCATCTCGGTGGAGGCGTAGTTGACGTGTAGCGACAGCTCGGGCCAGAGATCGTGGATCTTGCGGCCAAGTAGGTTCAGCTCGTGGGTGTTGGTGCGGACCGTTTCGCCGACACAGAAGGCGCGGCGGAGGCTACAGCTTCGGTAATCGATGCCTTGAGCCCGGGCGTAGTCGATCAGCTTGAGGATGAAGGAGGGGACGCATACGCAGACGGTCGGGCGGAGGCGCCGGATCATGTTCCATTGCAGTTCGGGGATACCGTTGCCCACGCGGACGATGGCCGACCCGAGGCGGAAGCTGCCCAGGAGGCACGCTTGACCGGCCATGAAGCAGCGGTCGTTGGTGGCCATGAGTTGGATGACATCGTCCGGGCGACAGCCGCAGATCTCGTACGAGAGGTATTCGCTGAGCGCAAGGCGGTCGAGGTCGCGGCGGGTGTCGGCGAAGGTGACCGGCTCGCCGAGGGTGCCGGAGGTGGTGACGTAGTCGAGGATCTCGGTGCGGGGGACGCAGAGGAAATCCTCGTTGTGGCGTTGGAGATCCTCCTTGGTCGTGACGGGGAGTCGCACGAGGTCTTCGAGGCGCCGGATGCTGCTGACGTCGATGCCGACTTCGGCGAACCGGCGGCGGTAGAAGGGCGACCGTTCATTGACATAAGCCAGTGTCTCTACGAGGCACTGCTCTTGATAGGCTTTGATCTCCGCCTGGGGGAGATACTGAAAGGCTACACTATCCATGGTGTGACACGAAAAATGAAAAGCTACAAACGAGCGATCGGCAGGCGGCCGCCCACCGATCGATGCCGCCGATAGTTACTGGCAATGCTGCTTCATGAGACGTTCGACCACGGGATCGCCCAGCTCTTTGGCGCGTTCGAAGGCCCGACAGCCCTCGGCCTTCTTTCCGCTGCGGACGAGGCAGAGCCCGAGCAGGCGGTGACCCGCCGAGAAATCAGGGGCCTGCGCGATGCAGCGCTCCAGGCTCTGTCGGGCCTTGGCGAAGTCCTGCTTGCGGAGGTAGATGGAGCCCTCTTCGGCCAGGTAGAGCGCATTGTTGGGATCGCCCTCGAGTGCGAGGCGGATGTCGGAGAGGGCGCCGTCCATGTCGTTCGCCCGGAACCGAGCCTGCTCGCGGTAGTAGTAGAAGCGCGGCAAGACTTCGCCACCCGTGAGGGCGTAGTAGCGGTCGTAGAGCTTTACGGCTTCAGCGAATTGGCCGCGGCGCATGCGCATATCGACGGCGTCCATGATGTACGTGGCCGCGTCGGTCGGGTTGACACCCGTGGCGCGGGTGATGGCGCTATCCATGAGCATAAACATGCGGGTGGTGTCGGGGGCCTCGAGCTGCTCCTCGGTCTTGGCGGCCATGTAAAACGAAGAGGCCGAGGCACCGGGGCTCTGGTTGACGAGTGCGTAATCGGCGGCCGCCTTGGCGTAGTCGCCGCGGAAGAAGGCGATGTCGGCCTCGAGCTGTCGGTAGAGGGGGCGGTCGTCTGCGGCGATAGCCTTAGCGATCCAGTCGGCGGCGCGGTCCATTGTCCAGCCGGGAGCCGTGAGGGTGGAGTCGGCGGCGGAGACGCCATAGATGAGCTTCGCGTGGTTGTAGTAGCCCTCGGCGACATTGTCTCCGAACAGCTTCTGCGCCGACGCTAAGTCCGCCTCAGCCCGGCTGAGCAGCTGCTGCTCGGTGCCCACGTCGGAGAGCTTTTTCCGCTGGTAGACGTAGTGCGAAGCCCGCGTCAGGTAACCATCCGGGGAGCTGGGAAAGGTGGCGATGAAGTCGTCCAGGGTGGCGAGATAGGCGTGCGCGTCCTGCTGGGCAGCGTAGAGCATGAGGGCCACGAGCGCCTCGTCGGCCGAGCTGGCCCAAGCCGTCCGGATGCCGATGGAGGAGTAGACTTTGTTCAGGACATCAGTTGCCGCCGGCCGCAGACTCATGATATAAGCTAGGTCAATGCCGTACGTCTTGCCCTTGCCCGAGGCGTCAGCCTGCGCCAGGGCAAACGCCTGGCCGCCCTCGTTCAGCAGCGGCGCACTGACCTGCTCGCGCGTGAGGGGCATGTCGACGCGGTAGTAGCCATACTGTTCCTTGATGCGGGTCACCTCCGAAATCGGGCCCACGGCCGGCGCCGCGCCCTTAGCCGACGAGGCGGGGATGAGGTAGACCCGATCTCCGACGGCAGGCTGACTCGTGGCCGGGGTCAGGCCGGGCAGCTTCTTCTGCGAGCTGACCTTGAACCGGATCACGTCGTACAGATCATCCGCGCCGAGGATGCAGACCACCGGCAGGCGTCCGCCGTCGGCATCGATCACCGTGGCCCGATCGGCGCCTATAAATAAGGTATAGTTAGAGACGGCCTCGCCCTGGTCGCCCACAAAAAATCCCGTGCCGCGCGTGACATTGCCACTCTTGTCCGTGGCCTCAATCGTAAAGACCGACCGCCGCGCCCGCTCGGCCCACTTCGGCGCCTTCTGCGCCAGCAACATTCCGCCGCTTTGCATCAAAATCAAAGCGCACACTAACCAACTCGTCTTATTCATCTTATCCGTATTAAAATTCATGGGCGCAAAAGTACGCCGTCCTTCATTTCCTCTTTCCCATCGCCGGCCGCGGGTCTGTCCGTGCCGTCCGAGCGCGATCCACCGGCAGCCACCAAGCCCCCGAAGCCGTCAAAAAAATGCACAGATGGGGCGTCTGAGCAAAAAGACGCCCCGTTGGAAACCATTTTAGGGGTGTCTGAGCAAAAAGACGCCCCGTTGGAAACCATTTTGAGGGCGTCTGAGCAAAAAGACGCCTCGTTGGAAACCATTTTGAGGGCGTCTGAGCAAAAAGACGCCTCGTTGGAGAGTCCATTTGGGGTGTCTGAGCGAAAAGACGCCCCGTTGGAAACCATTTTGGGGGCGTCTGAGCAAAAAGACGCCCCGTTGGACATTCCGACAAGGGCGCCCAAGCGTCAGCCGCTCCCATTGGAAAACATTTTAGAGGCGAATGGGTGTCATCGGCCCATAAAATGGTTTCCGACAGAGGCGAATGAGCGTCGGGCGCACGTATCGGAAAACATTCCGGGGGCGGATGAACGACATCCGCCCATAAAATGGTTTTCGACAGGGGCGAATGGGCGTCGACCGCCGCCGTCGGATTTGTCCCCTGCGGGGCCATTTGAAGGGGCGTATGCAATACGCCCCTACCCTACCGGCGGATGGGACGCGATGGCTTATAAAATGGTTTCCGACAGAGGCGAATGAGCGTCGGGCGCCGTCGTCGAACGTCCGTGTAGGGGCGTATTGCATACGCCCCCCATGTTCCCGGTAGGGAACAATAGCGCCCAACAAGGACCCGCCGCCGTTGGATTTGTCCCCTGCGGGGCCATTTGAAGGGGCGTATGCAATACGCCCCTACCCTACCGGCGGATGGGACGCGGTGGCCCGTGAAATGGTTTCCGACGGGGGCGAACGAACGTCAGCGGCCATTGTCGAACGTCCGTGTAGGGGCGTATTGCATACGCCCCCGATGTTCCCGGCAGGGAACAATAGCGCCCAACAGGGACCCGCCGCCGTTGGATTTGTCCCCTGCGGGGTCATTTGAAGAGGCGTATGCAATACGCCCC
>ERZ773049.1748-NODE-1748-length-12267-cov-3.026204_pt1 | contig 12267 bp, 11 predicted proteins | sample MGYA00580633_ERZ773049 | MGnify/ENA primary metagenome ERZ773049 (study PRJEB29015, sample SAMEA2737991) | human oral metagenome | biome: human oral; feature: human-associated habitat; material: dental | place: China | collected 2066 ... | reverse complement strand
ACGATGCTCATGGCGAATCTCTCAACGGAGCAGATCGTTGGGCAGAGCGGACTTGCGTATGCGGTCGGCATGGAGGTCATGGCGTGGGAGATCATCGCCTGTTTCTCCATACTGACGCTTGCATTCGTCTTCCTGCCGAACTATCTGCGCCACGGTGTCTCGACGATTCCGGAGTTTCTGGCGCTGCGCTACGACAATCAGTTCCGGCTCGTCATCTCGTTCCTGATTCAGACGAGCTACGCTTTCATCCTGCTGCCGGGCATTCTCTACTCCGGCGCACTCGTCTTTAATCAGTTGTTCAGCGTGAGTGAGATCCTCGGCATCACGCAGTATGAGGGAATCATGGTGACGGCGGCGATTGTCGGCATCGTGGGGCTTGCCTATCTCCTCATGGGCGGCATGGGCATCAGTGCGGTGAGTGACAGCGTCTACGGCGTGGGGCTCCTCGTCGGCGGCATCAGCATCCCGTTCATCGGGCTTTACATGCTCGGTGACGGCAGTATTGTGGACGGCTTCTCACGCATGGCGGCGTCGGCTCCTGAGAAGCTGAACGCCATCGGCGCAATCGACTCGAAGGCGGTGCCGTGGCCGACGCTCCTGCTCGGGCTGCTCTTTAACACGATGTTCTACTGGAACACGAACCAGTTCATTGTGCAGAAGACCATTGCGGGGCGCAACCTTGCGGAGGGGCAGAAGGGTGTTCTGACCCTTGCGATCTTCAAGCTCTTTGGTCCTCTCTTCCTCGTTCTGCCGGGCATCATCGCCTTCGTCATGTTCGACGGCTCCCTGCCCCTGCCGGATGCTGCATATCCGACGCTGGTCAAGGCAATCCTGCCGCAGTGGATGTACGGTGTGTTCGGCGCAATCATCTTCGGGGCGATTCTCAGCACCTATGTCGCCGCGCTCAACAGCGCTGCAACGCTCTTCTCGCTGGACTTCTACAAGGGCATTTTCCGAAAGAGTGCATCCGAGCAGAGTGTGGTGCGTGTGGGCAAGATCACGAATGTCGTCATCGCGCTCGTCTCCATCGGGCTTGCACCGCTCCTCATCAACGCGCCGACGGGGCTTTACAACTTCCTGCAGGAATATGTGGGCTTCTACAACATTCCGCTCATCGTCATTATCCTCTTCGGCTTCTTCAATAAGAATGTCTCGGCGGTGGGGGCAAAGATCTGTTTCACGTTTCACATCGTTGTCTACATCATCGCGAAGTTCCTCTTCGGCGATCTGAACTTCCTCTACATTCACAGCGTACTCTTCTTCCTTGACATCCTCGTCATGTGGGGCTCGACGAAGTTCGCACCGCGCGCGGGCGGCTATTCGTTCGCGCCGAACGCGAACAAGGTTGACCTTACGCCGTGGAAGTATCGTAAGTACGTCGCCGTTGTCGTTGTCCTCGGTATCTTCACCGTCTATGCGATCTTCTCCCCGCTTGGAATTGGGCGGTAAAGCGGAGATTTCATATTGTGCGAAAAGCTGCTCCGGCTTTCCGGGGCGGCTTTTTCGTTTGTCATCAAAAAATATATGTGCTAAAATATAGTTGATACAATCCAAAAATAAGACACCTTGACGGAGTTTTTCGTCAGGGTGTCTTATTTTTGTCTGCTCTTCGTAAATTTTGCCAAAGAAGAAACAATGATTCAAAAAATAGGAAAATTACATTTGCGCCTACAGCCCCTATAATAGAACCAGAAAGCGGAACAGCAGATCACCAGACACAGAAAGGGGCTTTCATCATGAAGATCGGCATCATCGGCGCGGGGCGCATCGGCAAGGTTCACATCCGCAACATTTCGCTCTTTGTTCCCGGCATGGAGATCAAGACGGTCGCCGACCCGTTTGCCAATGAGGAGACGGCGGCGTACGCGAAGCAGTTCGGCATCCAAAATGTCACGAAGGAAGCGGCGGACATCCTGAACGATCCTGAGATCGAGGCGGTCGTCATCGCGTCCTCTACGGACACGCACGCGAAGTACATCATTGAGGCGGCACAGGCGGGCAAGCATATCTTCTGTGAGAAGCCGATTGACTATGACATTGCGCGCGTGCATGAGGCAATCGATGCGGCAAAGACGGCGGGAGTTAAACTGCAGATCGGTTTCTGCCGCCGCTTCGACCACAACCATCGCGCGGTCTATGAGATGGTACGCGCGGGTAAGGTCGGCGAGCCGCATCTCATCCGCATCAGTTCGCGTGACCCGGAGCCGCCCCCGATTGCTTATGTGAAGGTATCCGGCGGAATCTTCTACGATATGATGATCCACGATTTCGATATGGCACGCTTCCTTGCGGGGGATGAGGCGGAGGAGGTCTATGCCGCAGGAGCGGTGCTCGTAGATCCTGCCATTGGTGAGGCGGGGGATGTGGATACTGCCGCCGTCACGGTGAAATTCCGCTCGGGGACGATCGCCACGATCGACAACAGCCGCAAGGCGGTCTACGGCTACGATCAGCGCGTGGAGGTTTTTGGCTCAAAGGGTGTCGCGATGAACGGCAACGATGTGCCGAATACGGCGACGTTCGCCGATGCGGCAGGCACGGTCGGCGGCACGGCATTCCAGGTGATGTGGGATCGCTACGAGCGAGCATTTGTCGAGGAGATGAAGGCGTTCGCGGATGCGGTCGAAAATGATGTGGAGACGCCAGTGACAGGGATGGACGGTCTCTATCCCGTGCTGATGGCGGCAGCGGCGACGAAGTCGCTGAAGGAAGGCCGCCCGGTGAAGATTTCTGAAATTGAGTAAGGAGGCGGGGGCGATGAAACGATGTGCATGTATTGATACGCTCTATACGGAGCTGCCGTTCGAGGAGCGCATCGGCGCCGCAAAGGCGGACGGGTTCGAGTCGGTGGAGTTCTGGGATTGGCGTATTCGCGATCTCGACCGTGTGAAGGAGGCGGCGGAAGCGGCTGGGATCACGGTTAGCGGGTTCAATGGCGATGCGGACTTCTCCCTCGTCGACCCGACGCACAAGGAGAAGTATCTGGCGGCGCTGCGGGAGTCGATGGAGGCGGCAAAGAAGGTCGGTGCGCCGACGGTGACAATCCACTCGAATGCGCTCGGCGAGGGCGGCGTCGTGGTGAACCACTATACGGAGCTGTCGGACACGGTGAAGCTCTGCTCTATGTACGATACACTGCTTGCTGCGGTGAAGATTGCGGAGAAGTACCAGATCCACATGAATCTCGAGGCACTCAACATCAAGGTAGATCATGTGGGCAATTTCCTCCAAACGACGCAGATGGCGGCGGAGATCACGCGACTGATCGGTTCACCGTGGCTCAAGGTGCTATTCGATGCGTACCACATGCAGTACAACGAGGGCGCACTTTCATATCAGCTCGAGACGTACTTCGATCAGATCGGGCACATTCACATCGCGGACTGCCCTGGGCGGCATGAGCCGGGTACGGGCGAAATCAACTATTCGTCTATTTACAAGCTGCTAGAGCGACGCGGCTACGAATACCGCGTGGGGTACGAGCTATTCCCTGAGACGGATACGAAGACCGCCGTTGCGGCGATTATGAAGGATTAAAACGAGAGGAGGCCGCTCATGAGCACGCAGCAGGCTGTTGCCGTCCCCGCAGGGGCAGGCAACGAACGACTTTCATGGTTCACACGCATTTCCTATGCGCTCGGCGATACCGCGACGAACATCGTTGCGGGCGCAATGACGATTCTCACATTCTTCTATACAGATTATGCGGGAGTTGCGCCGACGACGGTCGGTCTCGTCATGCTCCTCTCGCGTATCTTTGACGGTATGTCCGATCTCCTGATGGGCTTCATCGTAGAGCGGACGAACTCTCGCTGGGGCAAGTCGCGTCCGTGGGTGCTCTGGTCGAGCGTACCGTTCTGTATCTCGATCGTTCTTATCTACATGGTGCCGCAGGGGTCGGATTTCCTGCAATTTGTCTATCTCTTTATCACGTACAACTTCTGTAATACGATCTGCTACACGGCACTGAATCTGCCGTACGGCTCTCTCTCGGCGATGATGACGCGCATTTCACACGAGCGCGATATGCTCTCGATCACGCGTATGGCGCTCTCGCCGATCGGCAAGATCATCTCCATCTCTGCGACACTGCCGCTCATCAAGATGCTCGGTGACAATCAGGCGGCGTGGATCAAGGTTATGGCGATCTGGGCGGTGCTCGCGTTCTTCCTGCTCCTCCTCTGCTTCTGGAAATGTGAGGAGAAGGTCGTCATCGAGGCGCGCGAAAAAGGCCCGAGTATCCCCGTCAAGAAGGCGCTTAAATGCCTCCTGATGAACAAGTATTTCTGGATGGCGATGACGATTTGGATGATGCAGTGTATTATCCAGATGGTAACAGGAACCCTTCTGCCGTACTACTGTAAATACATCTTCAACGATGGCTCTCTCTTTAGCATCCTGCTGCTCCTCGAGGTGGTCGTCACCATCGTCTTTACCCTGCTCTTCTGCCCTGCGCTTCTCAAGCGGTTCGGCAAGCGCAATATGTCCATCATCGGTATCTCGGTCGCACTCGCGGGACATCTCATCTACTGTCTGAATCCGCTTGATTTCAACTGGGTGGTCTTCAGCTGTGTGATCCGCGGTATCGGCTTTGCACCGCTGAACTCTGTCATCTTCGGCTTCCTCGGCGATGTCGTGGAGTACGGCCAGTGGAAGTTCCATGTGCGCCAGGAAGGTCTGATCTTCTCCGGCGGCTCGGTCGGCTACAAGGTCGGTACGGGCGCGACGGGCGCACTCATCACGGCACTCATGTCGTGGTCGGGCTACATCGCCTCGAGCACGGCGGATGCTGTACAGCCGCAGTCGGCAATCGACATGATTGTCCACATGTATGAATACGGCATCATCCTGATCTGGGTGATCCTGCTCATCGTCCTCTTCTGCTACAAGCTGGATAAGCTCTATCCGACCATTATGAGGGATCTCGTCGAACGCGAGGCGCGTGGGGAATTGTAAGAGGGGAGGAGGGGAAACCCTCCTCCGTATTGAAAGGAGAGCTACTATGGAGCAGAAAACCCTCATTACGATCACACGCCAGTATGGCAGCGGCGGTCGCGAAGTGGCGGAGATTCTCGCAAAGAAGCTGGGAGTCCGTCGTTATGACCGCAAGATTGTCGCTATGGCTGCGGAGAATATGGGAAATGTGGCGGATTTTGACGATCTTCTCGCGCGCTCCTACAACGCACCGGAGAACTGTCTTGGCAATCTTGGCGACTTTGCCTATGAGCGCGTGCCGCAGCACAACCGTATGTATATTGAGCAGGCCAAGACCATTTTGAAGATCGCGGAGAGAGAAAGTGCGGTCTTTCTTGGACGCTGTGCCGATTACATTCTGAAGGATCATCCCGATGCATTTTCCTTTTTCATCTATGCTGATGAGGAGTATCGGAAAGCGCGTGCCAAGACGCATTATGGAAAACATACGATCCAGGAACTCGATGAGGAAGATGCCATCCGAAAGCAGTATTATGCCTACTACACCGGGCAAGTCTGGGGTGCACCGGAAAACTATGACCTCATGATCAACACGGGAAGAGTAACCTTGGAACAGGCGGCAGAGATGATCCTTCACTATGTTGCGCTGCGCCGCGGTGAAGCATGAAAAAGATATAGCGAACCAACGATTTACATCACACGGTCATGCAGACAATCCTAGAGACGGAATCCCGCCGAGGATGTTCTGCATGACCGTGTGCTTTGTGGTATAATCGAATGAGGCGGGTCAATCGAGAGGAGGGACGTATGAAGCTTTTCGCAACAATGCGCATGAAAACATTTGTCGCCGTCATGCTCGTCAACTTCCTCGCCATCGCCCTGATCGCAGTATTCTTTCAGCAGCGGGTGACGTCCTTTTTCGAGGAGGCTTATGCGGACTCTCTCTATGACGGTGTTCACATCGGTGGAAAGGCGCTCGATGGAGGATTTCAGACGGTCTACCGCATCGCGCTCGAGGCGTCCTTTGATGCGCGCATCAAAGAGATTGCAGAGCAGGGAGATCCGGCGGCGCTGCAGAAACTGTCACTGCTCCTGCAGCAGTACAAGGCACAGAGTCCTCTCGTCGACGCCGTCTATTGCTACCTGCCCGCGCGTGGGATTCTCGTCAAGGCGAACGGCTATCGTCCGGTCGCGACTCTGCCGCCGGAAGAACGCACAGTGTGGGCGGAGACGATTGCCCGGCAGACGGGGCTGCGCCCTCTGGCGGCAGAGGATATGCTCGGCGCCGCACGCAAGAAGGTTCTTCTCTATCACGCCGCCGTACACAGCGGAGACGCGGTGATTGCCGATCTCACATATACCGTTAGTGAACGCGGACTATACTATGCGTACCTCGATGATTTCAGCAGGGATGAGAGCCGCGATGTCCTGCTGCTCGACGGGGCACGGCGCATCGTATCGGGCAGCCGTCTGCCCGATACGGCAGAGACGGCAGAGATCGGGGCGCTCGTGCAGGATGCCCCAGCGGGACGGGGGAGTGCACGGGTTGGCGGCGAGCGCTGTACCATCGCGTGGGCGGAGCTTCCCTTCTCCGGCATGACACTCCTGCTCGTGGAAAAACAGGATCGTCTGCTTCACCAGATCCTGCTCATGCAGCTGATGACGGTGCTCTGTGCGCTCGTCATCGCAGCGCTTTCCGCCGTCTTTCTGTATGCGGTCTCGGCGCGCATCAGTGCGCCCGTGGAGGAGCTGGCGGAGACGATGAAGGCGGTCGGCAGGGGCGACCTCGATGTGCGTGCTGCGGTGCGCGGCAAGGATGAGATCGGCTATCTCGCCGTTGCATTCAATCGTATGCTCTCGCACATCGAGAGCCTTGTGGAGCGGTTGGCGGGGGAGCGCGTCCAAAAGAAGGAGGCGGAGCTGAAGGCACTGCAGTATCAGATACGACCGCATTTCATCTACAATACGCTGAATGCGATCCGTCTCGCCGCACTGATGCAGGGGGCGAAGAATATCGCGGCGCTCCTCGGCAGCTTCATCGAGATATTGCGCGTGAGTACGAACCGTGAGGGCAGTTTTGCCCCGCTCCGCGATGAGATCGCGACGCTTCGCAGCTACATTGCCCTGCAGGAGTTCCGCATGATGGACGTGTTCTCCGTGACGTTCGACCTTGCACAGGAGAGTCTCGCATGCTGTGTGCCACGCCTCATCTTGCAGCCGCTCGTGGAGAACAGTATTCTGCACGCGCCGTCGGAGGCGTGCCCCTCCTGTCGTATTGTCGTTCGCTCCGTGGTCGAGGGCGATGTGCTGCGCCTCACAGTGGAGGACGATGGACAGGGCATGCGAGTGGATACGGTGGAGCGGATGACGTGTGCAGATGGGGCTTCCCCTGGCGGCATGTCCGGCGTGGGGGTTGCAAACGTGCGCGAGCGTCTACGCCTCTACTATGGCGAGCGCGGCACGCTCCAATATGAGAGTGATGGCTGTTCCTATACACGCGCCATTATCATGCTGCCCGTTTCGTATGATATGGACGAATACGGGAGATAGGAGGTGTATGATGAGCCGTTGGATTGTGCTTGGCGTTTGGGTAACGGTCGCATTTCTTGCCGCGCTTTTCTACGGTCAGCTGAATTTCTCAGCGCGTCCTCTGCCGCAGGAGTACAAGGTGGGTGTCGTGCTCAAGGCGATGGACAGCGAGTATTGGCTTGCTGTGCGTTCGCGTATGGAAAACACCGCACGTGAAAAGGGGATGCGGCTCATCGTCATGGCACCCGAAAATGAAGCAGCCTACGCAGAGCAGGAGCAAATCGTGCGTGACCTGCTCGCGGCGGATGTGGACGCACTTGTCATCGCTCCTGTGGACATTGATCGGGCAGACGTGTATGCGGGCATGGCGGCGGAGAGAGCGGTGCCGCTCCTGACCATCGACGAGAAAATCACCGACGTACCCTATATTGGCTCGGACAACTATGCCATCGGGCAGATGGCTGCGGCGTACATGGTGGAACATATTCCGGAGGGCGGTACGGTTGGTATCCTCGCGGGGGTCGCACAGCAGGACGCGCATCGCCAGCGCGTCGCGGGCTTTCGGGACTACGTGCAGGAGCATGGCGGCCTACGCCTCGCTGTAGTTACAATGGATGCTGCGCAGTATCGGGAAGCGGCACTGCAGACCGAGCACATGATTGAGGAGCATCCGAATCTCGCGGGGCTGTTTGTCACGAGCGCGATCATGTCGCTCGGCGCGGTCGATACGCTCTCCGCGCACGCGGCACATCCCGTCCTCGTCGGCGTGGACACGCAGAACGATGCGCTGCGTGCCCTCCGTGACGGTCGCATCGATGCCATCATCTCGCAGGATGGAAACGATACGGGGCGTATGGCGATTGAGGCGGTGTCCGATGCTCTCGCGGGGCGCACGATCCCCGCCAACAGTTACATTACAAATGCGCTCATCACGGCGGTGAATGCGGAGGACTATCTGCTGCAGGAGGACTTCTGATGAAAAAGATCGTGATTGCGGATGATGATTTCCTCGTACGCACCTACTTGAAGCAGCTGCTCCCATGGGAGGAGATGGGCTTTGTCGTTGCCGGCGATGCGAAAAACGGCAAGGAGGCGCTGACGCTTGTGCAGCAGGAGCAGCCGACGCTCCTCATCACGGATATATGTATGCCTGTGATGAATGGCATCGATCTCATCAAAGAACTCAAGGCGGCGGGGCGCTCTGTTCATATCCTCGTACTGAGCTGTCATGATGATTTCGCCTATGTGAAGGAGGCGATGCAGCTCGGCATCGACGACTACATCCTCAAGACTGATCTGACACCGGAGAAGATGGAGGAGTTCCTGAACCGCTGCGTGCAGGCAAGTGAGGGAGAAGTGTCGGAGACGCTCGGCACGGACGATCTCGTACGCATTGGACGCGGGAAGCTGCGGCAGGACTTCTTTGCCGCCTTTACGCGCGGTGTGGGGGAAGATGAATTGCGTGCGCTGGCGCGTGCGGGCGGGATCGATCCGGAGATTCAGCTCGCAGGGGCGATGCTCATTCACATACGGGACTGGGGACGGCGCCGGCAGGAACTTTCGTCGGACGGATTTGCGTCTTTTTGCCGTGCGTTTCACGATCTGTGCCGTGATCTGTGCGGCAGGGACGGAACGGTGCTGCGCATGGAACTCTTTCAGCCCGTCGAGGAGGCGGCAGACTGGGGGCTGCTTGCGGACTACACGCTACGCGGCGGCTCCGCGCACGCCGATCGGGCGCTCCAAGAGATGGCGGCAAAGCTGCGGCACATGATGGAACGCTATCTTGGTGTGGAGACGATCATCGTCACAGCCGCATCCGTGCGCAGCCTCGTGGCGCTGCAGGATGTATGGCGGCGCCTCTATGCGGAGCGCGATGCACTCTTTTATGAAGAAGCGGGCTGCATCTCTGCACAGACGCTGGTGCCGACGGGAACCGTCAGGGTAGTGCATGAGGCGGCGCTCACACGTCTTGTGCGGGCGGTGCAGGAAGGCAGTGCGGAGGAGATTCGGGCAGAGGAGGAGGCTTTTTTTACCCTCCTTCAAGCGCAGCGGATCGCGCCGCAGGAACTTGAGCGCCTGCTGCGGGAACGGCTGGCGGGCTGGGAGGGCGGAACGTTCGAGATGTCCGTGCAGCTCCGTGCGGTACTCGGCGCATGGCTCACGAAGACGGGGGCGGAGCATCGGCTTCCACATCCTGCGATCCGCAGTGCTCTGCGCTATATGGAGGAGCACTGCCATGAGGAGCTTTCTCAAACGGAGGTCGCCGAGCATGTACATCTGAACGCAGCGTATTTCTCGACGCTCTTCAAAAAGACGACGGGTGTCAGCTTCAGCGAGCATCTTGCACGTCTGCGCATCGGACGTGTGCAGCAGCGGCTGCGCGCCGAGGATGGGCGCATCAAGGACATCGCCGAGGCGGAGGGCTTCGCGGACTATCAGTATTTCTGTAAACTTTTCAAGCGCGTGGTCGGCATCAGTCCGGGGAGTTATCGGCAGCAGCCGAACGCATGAAAAAGTTCCCCGTCTTGCGGAATATATCCGCAGTGCGGGGAACTTTCTGTTTCTGAGGGTTGGGAAACCACTGATAATTCAGCTTACGTCCCTTAGCGCATCTTTTTCCCGCACTTCGGCGAAAAAACCTCCACAGAGCATCGCTCTGCATCCGGTTTTCCACCTTGTTCGAACAAAAAATCTACACCAATTGGAGGGGCTGTTTTATCAGCGATTTCTTTACTCTGCCTGGCAGAATTCGACGTAGCTAAGGATGAGGTCGGCGGCCTTCTCCAGCGGCACACGGCTCGTGTTGATCGTGAGGTCGAAGTTCAGCGGATCGCCCCATGTCTTGCCCGTGTAGAAGGAGTAGTAGTTCTTCCGCTTGTTCTCGATTTCGTTGAGCTGCTTGAGGCTCATGCCGCCGTAGTGCGTCTGCGCACGCTTTGTGCGGAACTCATCGTCGGCGCAGATGAAGAAGGAGTAGACATCAGGCTGTCCCGCGAGGACAACGTCGGCACAGCGGCCGAGGAAGACAGCACCCTCACCCTTTGCCGCAATGGCGCGGATGATCTTGCCCTGCTCGATGTAGAGCTGGTTGTACGCAGGCACGCGGTCAAACGATGCCGTGCTGATTGCGCCGAGACTTGCCTCGGGCACCGAGTAGGAGCGACTGATGACCTCCTCGATCTGGTCGCCCGCGCCAAGGCTCTCCGCAGCCATGGCGACGACCGTCTGGTCATAGCGCTTGACCCCCATCTTCTCCGCGAGGAGACGGGAGATCTGGCGACCGCCGCTGCCGAACTGGCGGCTGATGGTGATAACGGTGTTTTTTCTCATGTGAATTACCTCCTTCTGCTCATTATACCGCATTCTTTGGGTCACGCGCAATCAGATCATGCATAATTGTCGGATAAAGTTTGTCGAGTTTGTAGGCGTACAGGATGAGGATGACGATCGCCCAGATCACGAGTGGTCCGTACTCGTAGAGCATGACGATCATGTCGATGGCACTCTGCGGAGGTGAGATGTCCGATGGCGACGACGACCCATATACTCATGACCTCGATCCACGCGGTCTGCGTGTCGCCAAAGAGCTTAATGAGCGGCAGCGTCGCGGAGACGGAGAGGATCTTGCCGAGCGGGGAGAGTGCCATGCGCGTGACGGAGAGCATATCGCGCTCCTTTGAGAGCGGCGTCATCCAGCCCGTGATCTGTTATAGGGGGATTTACGCAAAACCTGCCTTGCGCAGATTCTCGCGGCCAATTTTGGCGCGCTTCAGGGGGAGGTCGAAGGCTTTCACGGGGAAGAGATCCTGCTCGACGACGCACCAGCCGTCATAGTCCTTTTCGACCAGAGCAGCGTGGAATGCCGTCATGTCGATGCTGCCCTTGCCGGGTTCGACCATGGTGTCCCGTGTCAAAACAGAGGAGGACGTTCGTGTTCTTCAGGAGGCGCTCGATCTGCTCCTCCGTCTGGACGTAGGAGTCTACGTGCGGGTGGAACGTGCCCGTGAGTCCGCAGCGCGCGACGTGGTTGGCGACCTTCTGGACGTTGCCCGCATACTTTGCCCACTCCTCGTCCGAGAGGTTCGGATTCATCGCGATCTCGCCCGTTTCGAGATCGTTATACATCGGCGGGAGCAGGACGATGTACTTTGCCGTCGGGAATTCTGGTTCCACTTCGCAGGGGGGCAAGTGCTGCCTATACGGAGCATCTGATACAGCGGCATGGTCTGCTCTATACGGGGGTGAGCATTCCTCCGCTCGAGCGTACCTTTCGGAACATCCTCGCGGCGGGCCAGTACACGATGCAGGGGGAGGCGCTGCACGCTCACCGCATCGACCGCATCCTGACGGCCCTCGCGGCGGGACGCGCGGATCGTCCCGAACCCGCGACGGAGATGCTTGCCCCTGCCCTTGAACACATTCAGCGCAGCTATGCGCAGCCGATTGTGCTCGACGAGCTCGCGGCGTACTGCGGCATGAGTGCATCCCATCTCATTCGCTGCTTCAAAAAGCACCTTTCCTGCACCCCGCACGAGTATCTGCTCCAGTACCGCCTTCGCCAGTCAAAGCGTCTCCTGCAGGCGACGGAGGACTCGATCGAGGAGATTGCCGAAACCTGCGGCTTCAACAGCGCCTCCCACTTCGCTCGCGCGTTCAAGGCGGTGAACGGCATGACGCCGACCGCATTTCGAGAGTTGGAATTTTGAGTGACAAGTGATTGCAAAATAAATTTGATGGGGATATAATTGAAACAAAGGCGGGGGGTGCAATGGCGCATACAGAGGCATTGACGCTGCATATTGA
>ERZ773049.1747-NODE-1747-length-12296-cov-10.995997_pt1 | contig 12296 bp, 7 predicted proteins | sample MGYA00580633_ERZ773049 | MGnify/ENA primary metagenome ERZ773049 (study PRJEB29015, sample SAMEA2737991) | human oral metagenome | biome: human oral; feature: human-associated habitat; material: dental | place: China | collected 2066 ... | reverse complement strand
GGTGGGCTGGGCGAGCCAGCTGGCCGTCACCCATCTGCGGCCGGCCTCACCCCTCCGCCGCGAGGGCGCGCCTGATCTCGTCGGCGTCCACCCCCGCCGAGGCGGCGGCGTCCTACACGCGCACGAGCCCGTTGCGCACGAGCCTGCCGAGCGTCTTGAGCATGCTCTCGGCCTGTCCCGCATTTCCTCCACCACGCCTCCTGCGGCTGTCTTGCCCTCCTCGCCTTGGGCCTCTGCTGCCGTCGGGCCATTATGGTCCCTCGGTAGCCCCTCGGCGCGCCGGGTTGTCAGCTGGTACTACTGGGTGGTACGGGAATCGGCATGCGTCTTTCCGCGGTGTGTCTCACAGAGAGGCGTACTCTGACCACCAGCACGCGTACAAAATGTGCTTGTGCGTGACGCTCAAAGGTTGCCGTCGGAGCCACAATACGCTTTTCCTCACCTGGGCAAACGTGGGAACGCAGGAGTGTACACAAATTGGCAAAAATAACCTCTCGGCATCGTTTTGAGTCATTTGTGTACACTATTGCGCAGCGAGCGGCTGCAGAATGCGCTTTTCCGTGACATGCCGGCTGCAGAATGCGCTTTTCCGTAGAGTGCGCTTTTTCTCACCTGGGCAAATGCGGCGTCGCCTCACGAAAAGGCGCACTCTGTCTCGACGCTCTCACGGAAAAGCGCATTCTGCAACCCTCTCATGGACGAAGCATCCACTCTATGATCTCAAGCTATCAAAGCCGCGCTTTACGTGATAGGTTCTGGAGACCCGCTTTCCTCTCTATCTCTGTCTCCTTAGAAGGGCCGTCTCTCTGTCTTGCGCCTCACTCGCGTCTACCTTGTCCGAGTCTTGCCTCCCCCTCGCGGGTACAGTACAATATTATAGAAGTAGGTGACTCACCGCCGTCCGCCGTCATATGGTCCTGTTGCTTACGGCTTGCGAAATGATGCTCGAAAAGACCAGTCCCACATAACAGGTGGGTATACGGGTTCTTTTCGTGCCCACAGCACATGATGGTGGCTGCAGGGAAGAGGAAGGCATGTCTAGGCAGCAGAGTCTCGTGAGCATCGTGGTCCCCACGCATGACTCAGCCGAGTATCTCAGGCAGTGTCTTGACAGCATCATCGGCCAAACATATCGTAGGCTCCAGATCATCTGTGTCGACGACGGCTCAACGGATGAGACTATCCAGATTCTTGATGTCTACGCCAAGGCTGATTCCCGCCTTTCGTACGTGACACAGGAAAACCGTGGGGCCGGTGTGGCCCGAAACCGTGGCTTGGACCGAGCAACCGGTGACTACCTGCTTTTCTTTGACTCAGACGATTGGATGGCAGATGATCTTGTGCAACGTGCCGTCTCTCGTGCCGAGGAGTGCGAGGCCGACATCGTCGTGTTCCCCATCGTTGAGGCCTTTGGAACCAGTGCGCTTCTGCGCGCGGCGCCATGGCTCATCCTCGAGGACAAGTTTCCCCAAGACGTGTTCAGCTGGAAGGATAACCCCGACTGGATATTTAGAGCACTTCAGAACTACCCGTGGAACAAGCTTCTCAAAATGAGCCTTGTTCGTGAGAACGATCTTCGCTACCAAGAGATCTTTCTTACCGAGGACCTCATGTTCATGGCACCTGCCCTCGTGTGTGCACAACGCATCTGCTTCTTGCGGCAGCACGTCGTGTATCATCGTGTGGGTATCAGCACGAACGTCATGTCCTTCAAGGATGCCCATCCACTTGACTTCTATACAGCATTTAGAGAGTTGAAGAGTTGGCTTGAGAAGAGCGGATACTTCGACGAGCTTAGGGTCGCATACACTAACTGGGCTATCAATGCGTGCAAGTACAACTTGGACACGCTCAACGGCTTTGAGACCTTCTCGATGGTGTATGAGAAAATTCGAGACGAGATCATCGACGAGCTTGGGCTGGACAGTCTCCAGGCGGATGAGTACCAGAGTCCTGAATGTCTCGAGTTATTGCGGACTATGAGGGACGGGACGTCTCCCGCAGAATATCTGATGGGACTCTTTCGTACGATCGATGTTGACTGCATGCGCCTACAGTTTGTGGACTCCCACATGCACTATCAGGCTGAGAGACTTAGCAGTCGTATTGAGGAGCTCTCTGGTGAGGTTGAACGTCTGTGCGATGAGGCTAAAGTGCGCAAGGAGGATCTTACCAGTGCACGTAGGGAGGCTGAGGAACTGCGCAGGTCAACAAGTTTCAGGCTGGGTAATACCATGTTGAGGCCCCTCACGAGGCTGAGAGGGCTGCAAGGTGCTTGGCGTCGTCATGAGGGTCGTGTCTAGTGGCAGCGGCTCGCCCTTACACACAAGGAGCTCGATCCCAAGTGGCTACGTTTACAAGGAGCGAACGCGTGCTGCGCGAGGTCTTGGGTCTCAATCCTTGCGAACGAGGCTCCGTGAGTATGGCCGAGCTTCTGAGAAGAACCATTCCAGCTAGCGTTCGACAGGGGATGAGTGCCAACCAACGGGCCGCGTCCCTCTGGAGGGCAGCTAACGGTGACGTCGAGCGGGCACACACCACCGGAGTCTATCTGCGTAAGTCCCCGTGCGAGAGCCTGCCGCCGGTACTTGGGGTCTATGTTGACTCGCATGCCCGTCTTTCTGACTTCAACGCTAATAAGGAGATCTACCTTACGCGCCTTGCCGGAGTGGGACTTGAGGTATCTGGCATAGAATTTCGGCTTACCCGCTGGCCCGCCCCTCAAGAGGGCGGCATACTGCGCAAGGGCAATGAACTGCGCAGGCACGCATCTGGGACTGGTGCTCCCGAGCTACCACCACTCTCTCCTCAAGAGGAGAGGCGTGTGCGTGACGCATGCTCAGAACTTCCCGATGGCCTCAGACAGCGGGTCGAGAGGGCCATGACCCTCTCGCTTCAACATGAATACAGTCGCGATCTGCATGCATCTAACACCGATGCCAATGGGGGTAGTGCCTGAAGACGTCCCTAGCCCTAAAAACACCCTTTGATGGCCGCAGAGAGGGTAGTTCTCGTGTCGTATACGCAGTAATTCTATGGTACGGAAGCATACCATTGGAAATGCTGCCAACTTCGTATACAATAGAGCTTCTGAACATTTGACATCACGTAATAGGATGCGAGAGAGGAAGTCCGTGGCTACGAGCAACGAAAGCTACGACGGGAGCGAGATCAAGGTCTTGAAGGGTCTTGAGGCCGTGCGCATGAGGCCGGCGATGTACATTGGCACTACGTCGACGACGGGTCTCCATCACCTGGTATGGGAGATAGTAGACAACTCCGTCGACGAGGTGATGGCGGGCTTCTGCACCAAGATCAAGGTTACCGTGCATGCCGACAACTCAATCACCGTCGCCGACAACGGACGCGGGATTCCCACAGACATGCATCCCACCGAGCACAGGCCCACCCTCGAGGTCGTGCTGACCATACTCCATGCGGGGGGTAAGTTCGACAACAGCGCCTACAAGGTCTCGGGCGGGCTCCATGGTGTGGGTTCCTCGGTCGTCAATGCCCTCTCAAAGAGGATGGTTGCCCAGGTCAAGCGCGATGGGCACATCTTTGAGCTGGAGCTCTCGCGTGGTAAGGTCACAAAGGAGATGAGGCAGGTGGGCACGTCCAAGGCGACGGGCACCACCATCACCTTCTGGCCTGATGACGACATCTTCGAGACCACGACCTTTGACTACGACACCCTGCGGGACCGGCTCCAGGAGATCGCATTTCTGAACAAGAACCTCAAGATTATCCTGACGGACGAGCGCGAGCTTACGCCCCGGGTCGAGGAGTTCTGCTCTGCTGGCGGCATCGTTGACTTTGTCAAGTTCCTCAATGAGGGCAAGGAGATACTCCCTGGCTGCTCCAAGCCCATCTACATCGAAGGGGGCTCTGAGCCAGACGCGCCTGTCTCGCTCAAAGGTGAGGTCGAGGTCGCCCTACAGTGGAACGCCGGCTTCTCTGAGATCATCATGAGCTTTGCAAACGACATCTACACCGAGGAGGGTGGCATGCACTTGGAGGGCTTTCGCACGGCCCTCACCAAGACGGTCAATGACTACGCGCACAACCACCGGCTCCTCAAGGAGAAGGAACCCAACCTCACAGGCGATGACATCCGCGAGGGTATGACCGCCGTGGTCTCGGTCAAGCTTCCTGACCCGCAGTTCGAGAGCCAGACCAAGATCAAGCTCGGCAGCTCCTACATGCGTGCTCTCACGAACAGGGTCGTCTCGACCGGACTTTCTGAGTATCTTGAGGAACACCCCAATCAGGCGAAGGAGATCTTCAGAAAGGCCTCCCAGGCCGCGAAGGGCCGTCTTGCCGCCCAGAAGGCCCGTCAGGCCACACGACGCAAGGGCCTGCTGGCGAGCGCATCTCTTCCGGGCAAGCTCGCTGACTGCTCGGTGCGCGATCCCAAGATGACCGAGCTCTTCATCGTCGAGGGTGACTCGGCAGGGGGGTCGGCCAAGGATGGGCGCCGTCGTGACATTCAGGCCATCCTACCCCTGCGCGGCAAGATATTGAACGTCGAGCGCGTGGGCGATCACCGTGCCTTCTCGTCCGAGACCATCCAGTCACTCATAACGGCTATCGGCACGGGCGTTACCAACAGCAGCGGCGAGGGCGGCGACTTTAGCATCGAGAGGGCCCGTTACCACAAGATCATCATCATGACCGATGCCGACGTCGACGGTGCCCACATCCGCATCCTGCTCATGACCTTCTTCTACAAGTACATGCGACCCCTCATCGATGCGGGCTACGTGTACAGCGCCTGCCCTCCCATCTTTGGGGTCAAGTTGGGAAAGAAGATCCACTACGTCTATCCCGACAGCAAGACCTCCGAGGAGACCCTGCTCGCCCAGGCGATCGAGCGACACGTTCCCACGGACGCCGAGGGCAAGCAGCGCAAGTACTCCGTCCAGCGCTACAAGGGCCTCGGCGAGATGGATCCCCAGCAGTTGGCCGACACGACCATGGACCCCAAGAGCCGCATCCTGCAACGCATCTCGATAGAGGATGGGCAGAAGGCCTACCTCGCCGTGTCGCGCCTCATGGGCACGCAGGTCGCCTATCGGCGCGACTACATCGAGCGCCATGCGAAGGACGCCCGCTTCCTTGACATCTAGGCGAAGGGAAACAGCCACGTGGCAGACGATACCTACAGTGAATCCACGGAGCCTGGCGCAGACAGCTCCACAGGCATGCCCGACGACCTGCGCGAGCTGCTCGATCGCGCCGAGCGCGACCTCGAGGACTCAGATGTCCCTATCTATGATCCCAATGCCGAGGACGAGGCGGGCTTGGATGGCGACGAGGATGAGGCCGGTGAGGACGACGATGAGGGGCTAGGGCTCGCCGAGGACGACGAGCGGGGAGGCGGCGACGAGACCGACATCCATGGCGGTACCCTCCAGATGCGCGAGTTCGGGCACGAGATGGAGCAGTCGTTCATTGAGTACTCCATGTCGGTCATCACGGCGCGTGCCCTACCCGACGTGCGCGACGGCCTGAAACCGGTGCACAGGCGCATCCTCTATGCCATGAACGAGGCGGGTATCTTTCCCAACAAGCCCCACAAGAAGTCGGCCTGGACGGTCGGCGAGGTCATCGGCAAGTACCATCCCCACGGAGACGCAGCGGTCTACGATGCCATGGTGCGCCTGGCCCAGTGGTTCTCGATGCGCGTGTCGCTCGTGGACGGTCATGGCAACTTTGGAAACATCGACGGCGACTCAGCCGCTGCCATGCGCTACACCGAGAGCCGCCTTGCGCGGCCGGCCATGGAGCTGCTCCGTGACCTCAACAAGGACACGGTGGACTGGATCCCCAACTACGACGAGTCGCTCCAGGAGCCGCAGGTCCTCCCGTCTCGCTTCCCAAACGTCCTTGTCAACGGCTCACAGGGTATCGCCGTTGGTATGGCCACCAACATCGCCCCCCATAACCTGGGCGAGGTCATCGATGCGACCTGTATGGCCATCGACAACCCAGATGTGACAGTGGACGAGCTCATGGGCGTGATGCCTGGTCCCGACTTCCCGACGGGCGCCGTCATTATGGGTTCTGCGGGCATCAAGCAGGCCTACGAGACCGGACGCGGCATCCTCACCGTTCGTGCGAAGGCTCACGTGGAGTCCTCAAAGGGCGGGCGTAACAAGCTCGTCTTCACCGAGTTTCCCTATGGGGTCAACAAGGGCAACCTCCAGGAGAAGATAGCCCAGCTCGTGAACGACAAGCGTATCGAGGGCATCTCCGACATGCGCGACGAGTCCAACCGTAAGGGCCTGCGCCTGGTTATGGACCTCAAGCAGGGGGCCGTTCCCGAGGTCGTTCTCAACAACCTCTACAAGCACTCGATGCTGCAGACGTCGTTTGGCATCGTCGACCTCGCGCTCGTGAACGGCGTGCCCAGGTTGCTGACCCTGCCCGAGATACTGCGTCACTACATCGACCATCAGGTGGACGTCGTGACCCGCAGGACACAGTTTGACCTCGCCAAGGCGAGGGCGCGCGCCCACATCCTCGAGGGCCTGCTTGTGGCCCTCGACCACATCGACGAGGTCATCTCCATCATCCGTTCGTCTCGCACGGACAGCGAGGCCTCCGAGCGCCTGATGGCGCGCTTCTCCTTTACCAAGGAGCAGACGACGGCCATTCTCGAGATGCGCCTGCGTCGCTTGACGGGCCTCGAGCGAGACAAGATACAGGAGGAGCTTGACGGCCTGAGGCGGGCCATCGCCTACTACGAGGAGCTACTGGCGGATAAGCAGAAGATCCTGGGCGTCATCAAGACCGAGATGCTCGAGATCAAGGAGAAGTTTGCCGACAAGCGCCGCACCACCATCTCTGACGCGCCCGTCGTCCTCGACGTGGATGACCTCATTGCCGAGGAGGACATGGTCATCACGGTGACTCACGCGGGTTACGTGAAGCGCCTGCCCGTCTCGACCTATCGCTCACAGAAGCGCGGTGGCAAGGGCGTCCAGGGTCTCTCGCTCAAGGACAACGACTTCGTCGAGGACCTCTTTGTTGCGTCTACCCATGACTACGTGCTTTTCTTTACCAACAAGGGGAAGGTCTACCGTGTTAAGGTACATGAGCTTCCCATCGGCAGTCGCCATGCTCGCGGATCGGCCATGGTGAACGTCATTCCGCTCGAGGAGGGCGAGCACTCCACTGCCGTTATCACGACGCGCGACTTCCCCGCAGACGAGCACCTGTTCTTTGCCACGACAAGCGGTATGGTCAAGAAGACTGCCATGAGCGACTATGACAGGAGCCGTCGTGACGGCATCATCGCCATCAACCTCAAGAAGGGAGACGAGCTGGTCAACGTGCGCCGCGTCAAGCAGGGAGAGAAGGTCATCCTGTGCTCGACGGCGGGCAAGGCCATACTCTTCGACGAGTCGGAGATTCGTCCGACCGGGCGTGCGACCTCAGGTGTGCGCGGCATCACCCTCAAGGATGGCGCGAGGATGCTGGGCATGGAGATATCGAACGGCAAGGGAGACCTGCTCGTCGTGACCGAGAGGGGCTACGGCAAGCGTACGCCTGTCGCCGAGTATCCTGAGCAGCGACGTGGTGGCCAGGGTGTCTCGACTATCTCGATGACTGCGAGGAAGGGTGACCTCGTGGCGTGTCGCGTGGTCGGCCCACAGCATGAGCTCATGATGGTCTCTGAGGAGGGCGTCGTCATCCGGATGAAGACGACGGATATCTCACGCCTCGGGCGTGCGACCCAAGGGGTCAGGATCATGAACATGGGCGAGCACGACCGTGTGAGCGCGGTGGCCCGTATGGTGGCACGCAAGAAGAAGGCGCCCAAGGCATCGAGGCAGGCCGAGGGTCAGAGTTCCCTTGACCTTGGTCTTGACGCTGCAGGTGCCCAGGACGCCGACGAGGAGGCTGTGGACATAGGTGGCGAGGAAGAGCTGGACGACTCGATGATCGAGGACGAGGGAGAGTAGGCTTCGGGCGCCCCGCTTCAAGGTCCGAGTCTTGGAGCGGGAGTACCCCCCGTACGTTTCCCTCAGATTCTGGGGTACTTAAGAATTGACGCCAACTGGGCAAACGTCCTTTCGTACGTGCCCGGCAGATTCTTGGGCACGTACGGGAGGACACAAGGTGGAGTATGTCTACGTGAAGTCCTCGGGAGAGAGCTTCTCCACAAAATCGTGGAAATCCTCCATCTCATGCTCCTTCTCTTGACGCTCGACAGCCTCGAAGTCAGGCATGGTAGCCATCTTGAGCACCTGCTCGTCGGCAAAGATAGGTACGCCCTGCCTGACTGCGAGGGCTATGGCATCGGAGGGGCGCGCGTCTATCTCGATGTGGCGACCGGACTCACAGCTGATGTTGAGGCGAGCGTAGAAGGTAGTCCCGCGCACATCGACTATCTCGACGGAATTGAGAGATCCGCCCATCTCGTGAATGCAGCTGAGTAGCAGGTCATGAGTCATGGGACGTTTGATTGGCGCACCCTCTATACCGGTCGAGATGATCGTCGCTTCGACGACGCCAATCCGAATGGGAAGCTTTATGCTCTCCTCATCTTTGTGTGCAGTTCGTGGTCTCAGCACGATGAGTGAAGACACCGGACCTGCACCGACCATGATGGCTTGAATGTCCATGCGTACCATAAGCCCATCACCCATGTCCCTGGGGTTTTAAGAGACCCCATCCATACTTGTTTAAGCCACTTTCGTTGGTACATGGTACACGTATGGCGGCACAATGCAAGGAGTGGTCTTGTAGAGCGAAGAAAGTTGAGAATTTCCTGACTAAACAGTTGACCTATCGGCTCAACGCGTGTAATATACTTCTCTGCGTTGGGCCCGTAGCTCAGTTGGTCAGAGCGTCCGGCTGATAACCGGGAGGTCACAAGTTCGAACCTTGTCGGGCCCACCAGACTTTGATAATAAACACCCCAGCGTGAGCCGAGTCGCCGCTGGGGTGTTTATTGCCCATGGGGCAAGTCATGTCTGTCTTTCACGCGGGGACGTAGCTCAGCTGGGAGAGCGCGGGCTTTGCAAGCCTGAGGTCGTGGGTTCGAACCCCATCGTCTCCACCATAGAGCGTCCAGCCCGAGGGCTTCCTGCCCCGGGCTTTTTGTTTGCGCACCTGCAACGGTGTTAGAGCTCACCTCCTTCAGCTCCTCCTCTAACCATCTCCTGGGGCGGGTGTCTGGCGGTGCGCATCGACGCAGTGCCAGCTATCGCTGAATCGTCTTGGTGGGTAGGCCTTCGTAACGTGTACGGTTTTGTCGCCTCAAAGAGAGACCAACTGAGCTTTTGTCGAGTGACATGACGAACACGTACACCTTACCCTGAGTCCCGGTATCTCCTTAGCCCACAACTGGCAGCCTGATGGTGTCCCGGCCTGGTTCGGGACGCGCCATCAGCGACCCTCTGCCCAGACTGCGCTTTTCCGTGCAGTCGGGCTCCAGGCCGAGGCCTGCGGACCCTGGCACAAACCCCCCGCCAGCCTGGCGGGGGGTTGCTCGGACGCATTTGCCCAGTTGAGCCATTTTCCATAGTGCCCCGCAGCCTGGCGGGGGGTTTTGGTCCCGCGCCGTCACGAGGACTCCTGAGGCCAGAAACAGGGTTGCCGCAACCGACAAGCCGTCATATATCAGAAAAGTTACAGTAAAGTGACTCGTCTATAATCGTATGCGAGCCTGTGGCCGCACATTCGGTCTTCATCGTCCCCACTAAGGTCTTTAGGCTGGGGCAGCGGCTCTGGCTTCTTTCACAGGTAGTCCGATGCTTGGCTCGGATGTGGGGAGGATGATGGGAGCGAACTTGGGTCAAAGAAGCGATGGGATGTCTGAGGAACTTGATGCCCTGGGCAGCACGCTGATGGGAGAGGCACTTGATGCCCTTGCTGCAGGAGAGTCGTTTGGTGTTCTGCTTGCCGTGCAGGATGCAGCAGGCGTGGTCAGCTCGTTTGAGTTTACAGATGATGGTGTCGAAGCCTGTCTCAAGGGAGCGTACGACAAGGTTCGGATGTTGGGAAAAGATGGCGGCTCCGCCCATAAGAACGGTGGCCTTGCCGCGCCTGTTCGCTACGCTATCGTCTACGAGGGTGCCATTGCAGACGATAACGATAACTACCAGGATGCTCTTATGCTCGAGTTTGGTGAGAGGGGCTACCGCTCCTACTCCGCTTACTCGCTGTTTTCGGGTAAGGGACGAGGCAATGGTTTTGTGTGGGCCGATCCTGCTCCTGCGGGGGAGGTCGAGCCCCTTTTGTAGAACAAGCGGACGCCCGTGCCTTGGCGTGGAGTAATGCCACATTCTTGCCCGGCAGCGTCGCAGCTGTCCTTGCGTGCTATAACAGTCATGCACTCGGATAGAACACAGAGACAGTCGCAGAGACACAAGAGGTATCCATGCTCCAAAAGGACATCCGCAACATCGCCATCATCGCCCACGTCGATCACGGGAAGACAACGCTTGTGGACAAGCTGTTGCGTGCGACCGACGCGTTTCGCGACAACCAGCAAGTCGAGGAGCGCGTGCTCGACTCCAATGATCAGGAGCGCGAGCGCGGCATAACCATCCTTGCAAAGAATATCTCGATCGAATACCGAGGTATCAAGATAAACGTCATCGATACGCCGGGACATGCGGATTTTGGCGGTGAGGTTGAGCGTGTGCTCAAGATGGCCGATGGCGCTCTGCTGTTGGTTGACGCGGCGGAGGGGCCCATGCCCCAGACCCGCTTCGTCCTGCGCCACGCCATCGACGTGGGTCTGCGGGTCATGATCGTGATAAACAAGGTGGACAAACCTACAGCCGATCCGGAGCATGCCCTCAACGCCTCGCTCGACCTCATGATGGATCTTGGGGCCACCGACGATCAGTTAGAGTTTGCGATGGAGCACGTCATCTATGCCTCGGCCACCAACGGCTTCGCACGTCTTGACCCCGATGGTGACAACACGGACATGTACCCGCTGCTTGACATGATAGTGGACGCCATGCCCGCCCCTGATGCGAACGTGGACGGCCCCCTTGCTATGCAGTGCGTGACCATCGATCATTCCGATTATGTGGGGCGTATCGGCATAGGGCGCGTATACTCCGGCACCATCCATGCAAAGGACGAGATCCTGGTCGTAAAGAACGACGGAAGTCGCGCGATGGCCCAGGTAAAGCAGCTCTTTACCTTTGACTACCTGGGACGTGCGGAATGTCAGGAGATAGGTGCGGGCGACATTGGTGCTGTGGTGGGCATTGATGGCACCGATATCGGTGACGTCTACACCGACCCCACAAATCCGGTGGAGCTTGACCCCATCGAGATAGACCCGCCCACCATGTCCATTGTGTTCGAGCCATCAACCTCGCCGCTCGTGGGTCGCGAGGGCGACATCGTGGGCGGTCGTCAGCTCAAGGAGCGCCTCGAACAGGAGCGCGAGAACAACGTGACCATGCGCATCGAGGAGCTCCCCGACAAGACGGGCACCGAGGTGTCGGGCCGAGGCGTCCTGCACCTCTCGGTCCTCATGGAGCAGATGCGACGCGAGGGCTTCGAGTTCCAGGTTGGCCGCCCCCAAGTGCTCTTACGGAGCGATGGTCACGGTGGTCGGCTCGAACCAATCGAGCAGGCCGTGGTCGAGTGTCCTGGCGAGTATTCGGGCAAGGTCATCGAGCTCTTTGGCAATGCCGGAGGCACCATGGCCTCTATGGACACGGGTAGCGTCCAGACCCACCTCGAGTTCAGGATACCGACGCGTGGCATCATGGGCCTCAAGAACCGTATCCTCAACGTCACGCACGGTGAGGCTGTTTTCTACCATACGTTCTTGGAGTACGGTCCCTTTGCGGGCGAGATAGGTACGAGGCAGAACGGTGCGATGATCTCGATGTCAACAGAGAGGGCGGTGGCCTACGCGCTCGGGACGCTCCAGGAGCGTGGCGCACTCTTTGTGGGTCCCGGTACCGAGTGCTACGAGGGCATGCTGGTGGGGGAGCGGTCCCGCCCGGGCGACATGGTTGTCAACGTCGCCCGCACGAAGAACCTTGGTAACCAGCGCTCCTCAACGGCCGACATCGCGGTGCAGCTTACGCCACCCAAGGTCTTTACGCTCGAGGAGGCGCTCGAGTACATCGTGGATGATGAGCTAGTGGAGGTCACACCTCAATCCATTCGCATGCGCAAGCGCATCCTCAATGACACGGAGCGCCGAAAGTGGCGTGTGCACCATGGTATGGTGGGCAAGTGACAAAAAATCTGGCTCTTCGGGGTTTTTGGTGGGTAGCACGGGCTAGGTCTGAGCGCAAGCGAGG
>ERZ773049.1744-NODE-1744-length-12309-cov-5.117023_pt1 | contig 12309 bp, 7 predicted proteins | sample MGYA00580633_ERZ773049 | MGnify/ENA primary metagenome ERZ773049 (study PRJEB29015, sample SAMEA2737991) | human oral metagenome | biome: human oral; feature: human-associated habitat; material: dental | place: China | collected 2066 ... | reverse complement strand
TAAAACGCCTACACTGGATAATTTCGGAAGGGATTTGACAACGATGGCAAAAGAAGGGAAATTAGACCCTGTGATTGGTCGTGAAAATGAAATCGAAAGGGTATCCCAGATTCTCAGCCGAAGAAAGAAAAATAATCCTCTGCTCATCGGTGAGCCAGGGGTAGGGAAGTCTGCAATCGCAGAAGGTTTGGCGCTGAGAATTCATCAGAAAAAAGTTTCGCGAGTTCTTTATAACAAACGAGTGGTAACGCTTGATTTGGCGAGTTTGGTTGCAGGAACTAAATATCGTGGGCAGTTTGAGGAGCGAATGAAAGCCATAATGACCGAGCTGGAAAAAAACAGAGATGTCATTTTATTTATAGATGAATTGCACACCATCGTAGGAGCGGGAAGTTCCACAGGAAGTCTGGATGCTTCTAATATTTTCAAACCTGCTTTGGCGCGAGGTGAAATCCAGTGCATTGGAGCAACGACTTTGGATGAATACCGCCAGTATATAGAAAAAGATGGAGCGCTGGAGCGTCGTTTCCAAAAAGTGCAGGTGGAACCAACAACAGTTGAAGAGACGTTGCAGATTCTTGAGAATATCAAAGATCGTTATGAAGCACATCATCATGTAAGTTATACAGAGGATGCGCTGAAGGCTTGTGTGAAGTATGCAGACAGATATATCACAGATAGATTCTTCCCTGATAAGGCGATAGACATTATTGACGAAGCAGGTTCACGTATCCATCTGCAACATGTAAAGGTACCACAGGCTATTCTTGATATTCAGAAAGACATTGAAATAGCGCAAGAGAAAAAGCAAGCTGCTGTAAAGAATCAGAACTTTGAGTTGGCTGCAAGTTTCCGTGATAAGCAGACTGAATTAGAAAAAACACTCAAAGAGGAGCAGGAAAAATGGCAGAAAGGTGATACCGAAGATAAGGTTGAAATCAATGAAGAAGCCATTGCTGATGTTGTTTCTATGATGACAGGCGTTCCGGTACAGCGCATGCAGGAGGCAGAAGGCATCCGATTAAAGAATATGGATGCTGAACTCAAGCAGGTTGTTATCGCACAGGACGCAGCTATCGACAAGATGGTAAAGGCTATTCAGCGTAACCGCGTTGGTTTGAAAGACCCTAACCACCCTATCGGTGCGTTTATGTTCTTAGGTCCTACGGGTGTGGGTAAGACTTATCTTGCCAAGAGACTTGCTGAGATGATGTTTGGTTCTGCCAATGCTTTGATACGCATTGATATGAGCGAATATACAGAAAGCTTCAACACCTCACGCCTTGTTGGTGCGCCTCCGGGTTATGTTGGCTATGATGAAGGTGGCCAGTTGACTGAGAAAGTGCGTCGTCATCCCTACTCTATTGTCTTACTTGATGAGATAGAGAAAGCACATGGTAACGTATTCAACATGCTTTTGCAGGTACTCGATGAAGGTCGATTGACAGATGGTAACGGCCGATTGATAGACTTCCGCAATACGGTGATTATTATGACATCAAATGCGGGTACACGTCAGCTGAAGGAATTCGGGCAAGGTGTCGGCTTTAAGGCTGCTAACTTGAATGGTCTTTCACAGAGTGAGGGCGACAAGGAGCGTGCTCGAGCTATCATTCAGAAAAGTCTTAGCAAGCAGTTCGCACCAGAGTTTCTCAACCGTTTGGACGAGATTATCACCTTTGACCAACTCGACCTCGAAGCTATCAAAAAGATTATCAACATTGAACTCAAGGGTTTGTTCAAGCGTGTGCATGAATTAGGCTACGAGATGGAGATAACAGATGAAGCTAAGGAGTTCGTTGCAAGCAAGGGATATGATGTTCAGTTTGGTGCGCGTCCATTGAAGCGTGCTATCCAAAACCATATCGAGGACGGACTGAGCGAACTGATTCTCTCTGGCGAAATCAAGGCTGGTGACACTATCAAAGTATCTAAAGAGAAAGATAGTGAGAAACTAAAGTTTGATATTGTATCGGCTGAATAAAGTCCAAGGGAAGGAATTATCACCTCCTTCCCTTACCAAATTTGTAATATAAAAGTCATCTTTAAAGAATGAATTGATGCTTAGTTGCATTCCAATTAAGCCTTAATTGACGTTCAAAAGATGCTTAATTGAAGCCTTAAAGGTGCTTAGTTAGCGTCTAACTAAGCACCTTTTCTTATGCTATTTTACAACACATTGATTGAGTGAAAGTTACAGACACGGTTAAAAAGGCTCTTTATTAAGAAAAAACATGTAGAATGCCAGATATTTTTGTAATAATGTTTCACAAACTTATCGATAAATAAACTGGCTGAGTCATCAAATAAAATAGTCCTGCAAAAATGACAGAATACTATCCTAAGGCTTATATATAAGAAGGCATAGAACAATAAAAACAGGAGTTTCCACAAATAAAACTTTATAGAGACTCCTGCTTTAATTATAATATCAAGCCCTCTCAAATATTATCAAAGGCTAAAAATAGACAATTACAAACCCAAGCTCTTCTTGATAGCCTCAATCTTTACAGCTGCACGCTGCTCGCAAGCAGGGAAATCAGAAGCTGAGTTCATTGTGTCCTTAATCTCAAGATAGAACTTAATCTTTGGCTCAGTACCTGATGGACGTACACTAACTTTAGTACCATCTGTGCAGAACCACTGGAGGACATTGCTTGTATCAGGCATATCCATCTTCTCCTTAGAACCGTCACCCTTTGTAATCTCAAGACTCTGGAAGTCCTTATAAACATCGATTACACTACCGCCAAGCTCCTTAGGAGGATTAGAACGGAAGTTCTTCATCATCTGCTGAATCTCGTCAGCACCGCTCTTACCAGGACGCTCTACATTGATTGTGTACTCATGACTGTAACCATACTCCATATAGATATCCATAAGAATGTCATACAAAGTCTTACCATGATCCTTTGCATATGCACAAATCTCAGCCAACAAAGCACAAGCACTTACAGCATCCTTATCGCGTACGAAGTCTTCTGCAAGGAAACCGTAGCTTTCCTCACCACCACCGATATACTGCTGCTTACCCTCAGAGAGTGCAATCTCACGTGCAATCCACTTGAAACCAGTGTAGCAATCACGCATCTCAACGTGCTGTTTCTCTGCAATCTTACGGATAACCTCTGTTGTAACAATAGTCTTTACAATAAAGTCTGTTGGCTTCATCTTGCCCACAGCCTGACGATTTGTAATGATATACCACAAGAAAATAAGACAGGTTTGGTTACCATTAATCAGTACCCACTCGCCATCGCTATTCTTACAAGCCATACCTACACGGTCAGCATCTGGGTCAGAAGCCATCAAGATATCAGCATCAAGTGCCTTTGCATCACGCAAGCCAAGTGTCAAAGCTTCTGCAATCTCTGGGTTTGGACGGTCAACAGTTGGGAAGTTACCATCTTTAACCATCTGCTCCTTCACACAATGAACATTGTCAAAGCCCCAAGAAGCCAATGCACGTGGAATCATTACACGACCAGCACCATGCAGAGGAGTATAGACAATCTTAAGATCATGCTGATTCTTGATTACCTGTGGGTCAATGCTGATAGTCTTTACCTGCTCCAGATAAACCTTATCAACATCCTCACCGATAATCTGAATCAACTCCTTATTGCCCTCGAACTTAACATCCTCAACCTTAACCTTGTTTACTTCGTCGATAATACCCTTGTCATGTGGTGCAAGTACCTGTGCACCATCATCCCAATAAGCCTTATAACCATTGTATTCACGTGGGTTATGACTTGCAGTAATATTCACACCTGCCTGTGCCTTCAAATGACGAATAGCAAAAGAACACTCTGGAGTAGGACGAAGATCGTCGAAAAGATAAACCTTTATGCCATTAGCAGAGAAGATATTAGCAACGGTCTCAGCAAAGAGACGAGAATTGTTACGGCAGTCGTGGCAAACAACTACACTAATCTGCTCCTTATCCTTGAAGTTAATCTTCAGATAATTAGCAAAGCCTTGAGTTGCCATACCGACGGTATAGATATTCATACGATTAGAGCCTGCGCCCATAATACCACGAAGTCCACCAGTACCAAACTCTAAATCCTTATAAAAAGACTCAATAAGGTCTGCCTTATCGTCATTGTTAATCATAGCCTCAACGGCAGAACGAGTTTCTTCATCAAAAGCAGGAGACAGCCACTGTCTTGCTTTCTCTTCGCATTGTGCGATGAGTGTTTGGTTATTGCTCATAATTTAAGTATTTTCTTATTTACAACTTGTATTTGCAAATGTAATCAATAATTCTGAGAAAGACACTTGCAAATAGATTTTTTTTTGTATTTTTGCAGCTATATAAACCGAGGTTTTGCTAAGAATAATATGTTCGATAGCATATTTCTCAATGTAAGAATTATATTTAATCTTGAAATTTTACATAAATGAATTTAAATTTTGAAGGTATTCTCCTTGCTGTATGTACGTTTTTAATCATTGGACTTTGTCATCCACTCGTTATAAAAACAGAGTATTATTTTGGTATAAAACCTTGGTGGCTATGGCTCATAGCGGGTATTGCTTGCTGTGTAGCAGCCTTGTTTGTACAAAGTATCTTCTGGTCTGCGCTACTCGGTGTCCTTGGAGCTTCATTCCTTTGGGGAATTGGTGAGCTCATCTCACAGGAGAAGCGTGTCTTAAAAGGATGGTTCCCTATGAATCCTAAACGTAAGGAACACTACGAAAAACTTAGCAAAGACGAGTCTATATGCCCTTGTAAGCATAAAAACTAAAGACTATCAGCTCTTCTTTTATCATCGTGCTAACGCCCCGCACATATGGTGCGGAGGCTTAACACCTATGGTGCCAACGGCTTATTACCTTACAATAGCTTGTCAAGATGATAGCATCTTATGATTCAAATATTGTTTAGGCATTATAAGTCAGTCTCAAAAAAACAATCCCGTGATTTCCAAAAGAGAAATCACGGGATTGTTATAATGTATCATTTGAATCAGGAAGTGTACTTCCCAAGATTATAATATCAGTTAAACAAACCTACACTAAAACCAATGTTATACAGGTTTGGATGTCCTGCAGTATTGGCAGAAGTAAAGTCTCCAAAGGCTTTCACAAACCACATAGCACGCGATTTCTTTATAGTCAGTGGGAACTGATACATCACCTGTAGACTTCCATGCAAAAGATTGGCATCGTAATAAGGCAGGTCTTTCAATAAAACACTCTCTGCGAGGATGGAAGTATTATCTGCCAATTCAAGGTCAGCACGTGTAGAAAGACTATAACCGAGAGTTACATCTGCCGTAAGACGTTGCTTAAACAGTGAGATACCATTCTCTAATTGAAAGTTCACACGGCTGTAATCAGACGATGATAGCGGCAAAAGATGACGATTGCTTGCCTTATGTGTATCAATTAAAAAGCCTGTATAGCCTTTAATAGAAGATGTCAAGTATCGACTTCCTGCTATTGAAGTAGTGTTAATGAAGTTAGCACGATAGCGGAAAGCGAAGTCGAACGTACGAACCTGATAGCGTTTGCGGAATTCTAATTGCTTCTCATAGGTGTAAGAAGTCGTTCCTATCTGTGGATCATTCTTGATTATCAACTGCTGACGATACTCATCTGCATAGCTTTGCTGCCAATCCAGACGGAAATCGGCTTGATGTAAGATTGTACCCGTGTACAAACGATTTTGTGATTGAGCGTTGTATCGGTAAGTAAAGTATCTGCCTGGCTCATATTTATAAGTACCATAAGCATACTCTTCACCACGACTTATACCAAAGCTATTTAATGTCTGAAAGCGTGCTGAACGGTATCCATAATCAAATTCTGTCCCTAATTGGTGGTTCACCCATTCACGGTTAAAACTTGAATATCCACCGATTGTACCAGTTGCATTCTCCATACCAGAGAGAAGGTAATAGGTCAACGTAGCATCACTCTTCACTGTTACCAACGGACCCATCTTCTCCTTACGACGATCATAGTAACCCGACAAGCCGAGTGTATGGTTTCCCATCGTGTAAGAGACAGCTGGTGTCAAACGATAATCAAGCAGTTGCGAACGAGAACGAGGGTCACGAAGACGAGAAAGGTCGCCCAACTGATAGTTTAGTTGTAGACCAAAACGCCAACCAGAGAAGTCTGTCGTACCCACTGCAGCCGTCATATCGAGGTTCTGATGATCATAACTTCCAGCAATAGCACTACCTGATTGATAGGGATTAGCATTGTAAGGGCGATACTGGTCAGCAAAAGCGCGATCCTTTGTACGACCAAGATTAAAATCAACCTTACCATAGCTGTACAGGTATTTACCTATTTTCTGATAACGTTCCGTAAAGAACTGAAGATTATTCATTGCTCCTCCTTCCTGCACACGATGATAGTCACCACCACGATGACTGAATCCTATGGATGCAAATCCTCTGTTTGAGGAATCATCAAGAGATAGTCCTGAAGCGTTGTTTGTGTTATGCCAGAGTTGTGTAAGACTTGCAAAGCGATATTCAGCCTCATCCATAAGAGAGTCAGAAGGCGTCTGTGCCATTGTAGGGAGCGTGAATAGCAATAAGAAAAGCCTCCCCCAGCCTCTTCGCAGTGAGGATTGTGTAAGCTTGGATAAGCCTAAAACTATATGTGAAGTATTCATAAACTGATCGTTAATATAAGTAATGATTGACGATGACATACGGAATTAATATTATGGAGTAACCGATGTTGACACCTCAAAATCATTAGTACTATTGTTTGTATCCATGAGAATGTTATGTCCACCTGCTGCTGTAGAAGCTGTCTTACGATAGACAACCTCACCCGACAGACCTGCTGTGGCATTAATACTTATATAACCAGCATCAATGTCATTGTAAAGTCGCTTCTCACCAACGTCCGTTCCTGTTGCCTTATGACGAAGGAAATCAACGCCATCAATGATATAACGCTTTGGTAGAAGTCCATACTGTGTACCACTTGTCTTGCCAAACTTATAAGTAAGTTTCAGTTGACTGATGTCTGCAGAAGAACGGAATATCACCACACCTTGCCCTGTTGTGAGAATATTCATGTATGAAATACCCGAATAGATATTAAAGACATTCTGCAAAGCAGGTACCTCTGGATTGTTTAACATCTTACCTTTCACATCCTTTGCTTCAAAGTTTGCATTCAAAAGACTATGCTCTAACGGACTATTAAGACTATGATCAATAGCACTATTCACCAAGAGTACAGTTCCTCCTGGAGCTATCTTATAACTCTTATCAGTTGGTATACGGAACACTTGCTTAACCAATACGACTGAATCAGCATAGTTTGTCTTGAGGTTTTCGAGGGTATAAGCCTGTGGGACATCCGTCTCAAGCAGTCCAATATAAAGTCCAGCAACATCTACAGAATCGTTAGATTGATTGTAAAGTTCAATATACTGACCTGCTACATATCGCTTATTATTATTGTCTTTAGAGCCAGCAGCATATATCTTACTGATGACTATATCTCGTTTTACAGAGAGAGTGGTCGTGAGGAGCAAAGGTTCTGAACCATTGATAAGTTGTGAATTCAAACTACCTGATACTGTTGCACCATTAATTACCTGACTACTTCCTGTAATCCTATTATACTCTGACGACGTTATATCCCATGAAGCAGAGATATTATAGACATCAGGAACAATGTTAGAGAAGGTTGCTACGCCCGCAGCATCAGTCTGTGCAGAATAGGTAACACCATTCAATTGAAGTGAAACAGTATGTCCCTCCAATGTCATGTGGCCACGCAATTCATCTGGAAGTTGGAGCTGTACCTTAGCAATTACAGCCTCTGAAGCATCAGAATAGTCTACACAAGAACTAAAAACAAGCGCTACTGTGAGGATTGAAAATAAATACTTTATTGCTTTCATATCGTTACAAATTAACATAAAGCTCTACACCAAAGCTAAACTTACCCGTGTTGCGCTGGCTTAACGTGAGTGAGTTGTTGCCTGTTAGGTATGGCTCATAATAAATCATATTGTTTACATAAAGGGAAAGACCACCAAAGTTACTTAGCTGTTTGGTAAGTCTTCCTTGTAAGTTCCATTCTATTGGCGACTTTGAAGGCTTATTATCGCTAACACGAAGAGTAAGGTCATTAATAGCAACAACATCAACTCCTGTTGGACGTGACGCATAATACTGACCACCCATACCCAAGAAACCTGACATCATGTCCGCTGTTATAGGATGCTCAATAAGGTCTGCACCAAAGTAACCTATTGGATTCTTATTTGCTTTAAAGGATGTATGCCAGTCATACCAAATTGCCTGAGCTGTAAACGAAGCCACCATCTTGAGTGCTGGAATATTCGTTACGACACGCAATGTATTGAGGAAACGACGATACTTTTCGTAATCTTGTCCTGAAGGATAGACTACTCTAAATGGTGTAACACTATAACTTGAATAAGAAGTTGGCAATAATGCTGCCTTTACAGCTTCTGTATTGCGACCTGTTGAGTAGGTCTTTGTCTCAGAATAAGCTCCACTAAAGAAGAGTGATGTATGCAAAGGACGAATCTCTCCAAGTTCAAAATCAAACTCTAACCCCTTATTAATAGAGGTGTTTGTATTACCAACTGCACCCGTTGTCATATAGCCATTAAAGGTACGATAAGGGTTTGTATAATCAATTGTTGTAGCCTGTCCCGGTGTTATATTCAGTCCCTGTGCCTGCGTAAAGATACTATAAGGATAGACAAAGAACTCACCTAAGGATTCAAAACCATTCGGTGTACGATCACGATAGGCAAGAATACTCAGACGACGACCACCTTTCAGTTTAAAGTCTACGCCCAACTCAACCTTAGTAGTTGTTGCATTCTTCAAGTTCTTAGAGTAATCTACCTTGTAAGCCTGCGTATGATAGACAAGCAACTGTGCTGATGGATCAGACTGTGGGAAATAGTTAGCAGCCACACGGTCATCATACTTCGTATCAGGATAGAGGTATGCTAAACCTGGAGTCTTAGAATTCATACCAATTCCACCACGAATATCAAGCCAAGGGGTAACGCTTAATGAAAGATTAAGACGTGGAGAGAGCGATGTTGTAGCAACATTACTGAAAGGTTGCATGGCTGTAAAGCGAAGTCCAAGGTTCGCACGCAGTCTGTTTATCTTATTAATATTCCACAAGAAGTTATCCTCTGCGTATGCAGCTATCTGATGTAAGCCGGGCACATCATTGAAAGCACGTGGACGACCATTGCTATTGGGTTGTAGTGGTAACAAATCATTGTCGTTATAATAGCCCTTTCCACTATTCCAATCATAGCGGTATTCCACACCAACTTTAAAGTTCTGACGCGTTTTACCAGCCTTGAAGAAAAAGGTGTCATTAATCTTCGCAAACAGATTACCAGGTCTGCTCTCTGTTCTTCCAGTAGCCTTATACGACTGAGTCTTCCAAGGTACGTTGAAATAACCAGTTTCTTTAGATGTCAAAATAGGAAGCAGACCTGTGCTAACAGGTACAAATGCTGTTTGTACATTGTCTGTTCCTCCATAGCTAAGACCCAATGTATAATTGAGCGAACGCATAAAAAGCTTATCCAGAGAGATACGACCATTATGCGTCAGACCAACTGTTACGGTCTTATTCTTAGTTTCTGTTCCATCTTGAATAGCATCAGGATCATTACCCGACCAGTCTTGTGCAGATAACAAGCGTAGCTTTGTCTCTGTGTGCCAACGCTTACTAAGATCATAACTATACCCCAAATTGAAAGTATAACGGTCATAACTGCGTGTCTTTTGACGTGGGTCGCCCCAAGCCTTAGCATAGTCTAAGTTTACATTCATTATACCAGCTTTGTTCAAAGAGAATCCTTTTGTCAATGAAGCATTTGTCATAGCTGGATTCACCTTTGCCTTTATCTGCCATGGAGTTACACCCACCTTGGAATGAACAACCACAAGACCACTTGTCAAATCGCCATACTCAGCAGAAGGAATACCACGTATTACCTCTACATTATCAATGTTATCGGCAGCTATCTGACGCAAATCTGTACCAGTAAAAGCCGTAGATGAGAATTGTCCTTGTGTCAACAATCCATTATTAGAGATAGGAACACCATCAACAACAATGCTTGAACCAAAGGCACTTGTATTGTTATTACGTAACGTACGAAGCTGTAGATTAGACTTCTGAGTCATGTCTACATTGCCCATCTCTTTACCTGGAATGAGCTGCATGATATCAGCTAATGACGAAGCCTGTAAGTGATCAATTGCCTGACGCCCAATAATAGAAGACGTGGAAGCGCCCGATGCATTCAGCTTTGCCGTCACAACAACCTCCTTTAATGCCAAAGAGGTTGGAACAAGCTGAACATTAACGGTTAAATCTTTCTCTACTTTGAGTATAGTCGTATAGGTTTCATAACCCACATAACTAACTTTCAGCGTAAACGTACCCGTTGGAACCTTTTGAAATACAGTTTTTCCGTCAATATCCGTTACATTAAAAGAACCTAATGGATCAAGCGAACAGTTAGCCATAATCACACTTTCTTTCGTATTCTTATCGGTAACAACAATGTTAACAATATGACTTTCTGCTGCTTTTGATGTTCCTTGAGCTCTTAAAATTTGCCCTATCGACAACAAAAACAATAGAGCTATGAGCTTTATTACTTTCATTTAAAAATCCTGAAATTTATATTCGAAAACTAAATACCGTTGCAAAGGTAAAGCAAAAATAACAGTTTAACAATACTCTAAGTTAGGTATTCTTTGGATATTAACACATCTTTTTTACCGATAGGAACAAGATAAATCCAGATACCGATACCCTTAGCACTGCAAACATGTCACCGCGGCTCACCGTCGAAATCAATGCCAATCGGTCTGCCACCGAGTCTGTTGTTACTGGTTTTCCAACCGTCACTACCTGCAGATACCACAGACCTGTAATCTTCTTCTTTACTTTTTGAAAAATGCCATAATATTAATACTTTAAAGTTGATAAATATAGTTTGTAAATTAAAAAGTTCGCGAACAATCTTAAAAAAGTTCGCGAACAATTTCCGATTTGTTCGCGAACTCTTTTTCGTTTATCCTTGACCAAACAGTCAACGTTCCTTTTAGTCCTCTGGCACAGGTCCAGGATTTGCTCCGTTTCCCTTGTCTTTATGAGAAGGTTTTGAACTGGATTTTTCCTCCTTCACTGTCTCATACGAGTTCTCGCGCAGCGCTGCTTTCAGTTCTACACCCGGCGTAAACGTTACGCGTGGCTTGATCGTCTCCGTCTTGAAAGCCTTTACTGTCGCAGCCCCTTCGCTTGAAAGTGTCAGGCGCATTGTCCCGAACTCGCCCAACTGCACACTAAATCCATCACGGAGGTAATGAGGCAGGCAGTCCATGAAATTTGCCAGCACGTTTTCAATGTCGCCACGTGTGAGCGAAGAACGCCCTGCAATGTCGTGCGCAATATCCCGCAGATTCTTCTTACCAGCATTGACAGGACTAGCATAATACTTCACTTCCGATTTCTTTTGCGGATTCTTCCGCTGAACCATTTTGATTTTCATGTGGTTATAAGATTTAAATTATTAATTATTATCGTACTGCACTTTGCAGCACTTCTTAATGCTCAAAAAACAATATTCAAAGGTCAAAATTCAAAGCCAATGGTCAAAGAAAAAATTATATACGGTTAGCCGAAAATTTTTATTTGATATAAATTTATTTCTAACCGTATATAAATTTATTTCTAACCGTATATAAATTTTCTTCCGACCCGTTAGAAATTTCTCGCTAACACGTTCCCTGTAAATTTCTAACACGTTAGAAATTTTCTTGCAACGGGTTAGATTTTCCCTTATCTCTCATCCTCCTTTATCCCGTTAGGCACTCCCTCTCCTTTGGGGAGGGTCGGGGTGGGGGTTTTAGGACTACTCGAACCCGCCAACCCTGAACCCGTACTCGCTGCTGAGGTAGTACATGTAGACTTTACCACTGTGGAAGATCAGGCGGTACGCGCAGTCGCGGAACCATGGGTAAGCACTAGACGACCAATAGTAGCCGTAGTCGCCAACGAAGTTCAGCTGACCATAGCTGTAGTAACCCAAGGCGGGCAGGTAGAAATATTTGCCTGCGTCAGCAGCAGAAGGAAGGCCGGAGTTATTGATACTACTGCTAGTGTTGCTGTAGTCCTTGTACGTTGTACGCAGGTCGGTTGAACCGTCGGCAGATTTCTCGGTGTCGTAATGATGCTCGGCTTGTAATACGGACTTCTTCTTAAACCACATGCCACCTTTATATAAATGACCCATAG
>ERZ773049.1738-NODE-1738-length-12338-cov-8.336318_pt1 | contig 12338 bp, 4 predicted proteins | sample MGYA00580633_ERZ773049 | MGnify/ENA primary metagenome ERZ773049 (study PRJEB29015, sample SAMEA2737991) | human oral metagenome | biome: human oral; feature: human-associated habitat; material: dental | place: China | collected 2066 ... | reverse complement strand
CGCGGAGGACGTGCGCCGCCGCATCCTCACCGTGCCAAGCGTGCAAAAAGTCGAGCTGATCGGCGTCCAGCGCGAACGCGTCTACGTCGAGATCAGCCGCGACCGCCTCGCCTCCCTCGGCATCGCCCCGACGGCGATCACGGACGCCCTGCGCACGCAGGACACCGTCCTTCCCGGCGGTTCGATCGAGACGGCGGACGGGACGCTCAACCTGCGCGTCTCGGGTGTCTTTGACAGCCTCGACGACATCCGTGCCCTCCCCATCCCCGCAGAGGGCAGAGTCCTCCGCCTTGGCGACATCGCGGACATCACGCGCCGCCCGATCGACCCGGCCGACCCCAAAATGATGTATAACGGCGCACCTGCCATCGGCATCGCCGTCTCCATGGAGAATGGCGGCAACATCCTCGCCCTCGGCAAAGACCTCGATGCGCTCACCGCGCAGATTCGGCAGGATCTCCCGCTCGGCACGGAACTGAGCGAGGTGTCGAACCAGCCTGCCGTCGTTCAGCACTCCATCCATGACTTTGTGGAGACGCTCGCCATCGCCATCGTCATTGTCCTCGCGGTCAGCTTCCTCTCGCTCGGTCTGCGCACCGGACTTGTTGTCGCATGCTGCATCCCGCTCGTCCTCGCGGGCACATTCGTCTGTATGTACGCCCTTGGCATCGACCTGCACAAAGTCTCTCTCGGCGCACTCATCATTGCACTCGGGCTTCTCGTCGACGATGCCATCATCGCCGTCGAGATGATGAGCGTCCAGCTTGAGCGCGGCAAGGATCGCTTCGACGCCGCGTGCTACGCTTTTACCCAGACGGCAAAGCCCATGCTCACGGGCACGCTCATCACCTGCGCGGGCTTTATTCCTGTTGCCTTCTCCAAAGGCATGGCGAGCGAGTTCTGCTCCGCCCTCTTCCCCGTGATCGGCATTGCCCTCCTCCTCAGCTGGATCGTCTCTGTCATGGTCGCACCGCTCTTCGGCTGCCATCTGATCCGCGTCAAGCAGAGGGCGGACGGTGCACTGCACGATCCGTACGCAACACCCTTCTACCGTCTCTTTCGCCGCGTGCTCACCCTCTTCCTTGCGCACCGCGCCATCGTCCTCATCGGCACCGTACTCCTTTTCGCCATGAGCCTTGTCGCCTTCCCGCACATCAAGCAAACCTTCTTTCCGCCCTCCCTGCGCCCTGAGCTGCTCGTCCGCCTCACCCTGCCGCAGGGGGCATCCTTGAAGGCGACGCAGACAGAGGCGGATCGCCTCACGGCCATCCTTGACGCGAACAGCGAGAAGGTATCCAACTACGCCGCCTATATCGGGCGGTCCACGCCGCGCTTCGTCCTCACCGTTGAGCCGAAGGCGGACGCCGTGAACGAAGCACAGTTCGTCATCACGGCAAAGGATACAGAGCAGCGCGAGGCGCTCGCCGCCATCATCCGCAGTGCCGCCAACGACGAGCTCTCGGGCGCGCGCGTCACGACGCAGTACATTCAGACGGGGCCGCCTGCGAGCCACCCCGTCATGCTGCGCGTCTCTGCACCGACAACCGATGCCGTGCGCCGCGTCGCCGAGCAGGTCGCCGCCATCGCCGCCGCCGACCCTGTGACCGACAACGTCCATCTCGACTGGACGGAAAAAGCAAAAGGCATCCGCATCGACCTCGACAAGGACAAACTGAAACGTTATGGACTCAGTGCCAAGGATGTAAAGCAGATGCTCTACACCGAAATCTCGGGCGCACAGGCGGCGGAGTTCTACACGGGCGACCGCACCCTCGGCATCGTCCTGCGTCTCACGGAAGAGGACCGCACGAACCTCGGGCAGCTCGGCGCCCTCCCCATCCCTACGCGCGGCGGCACGATCCCGCTGGATCAGATTGCCCGTCTCTCCTACGAGGCGGAGGACGGCCTGATCAAGCGGCATAACCTCCTCCCATCCATCATGGTCGAGGCGGATATCAAGGACGGCGAGGGCAACGATGCCGCTCTGCGCATCTACGACGCGACGAAGGAGCTGCGTGAAAACCTCCCCGCCGGCACCACCATTGTCCCGTCGGGCGCACTTGAAAACGCGGACGACTCCATGGGCTTTCTCGTAAAGCCCATTCCCGCAATGATCTTCATCATCATGACGCTGCTCATGTTCCAGGTCGGCACCATGGGCAAGATGGCGCTCACCATCCTCGTCGCACCGCTCGGGCTCATCGGCGTCGTGCTCGCCATGCTGCTCACGGACTCTGCCATGGGCTTCGTCGCCTACCTCGGCGTACTCGCCCTCTTCGGCATGATCATCCGCAACTCCGTCATCCTCATCGACCAGATCAAGAAACATGAGGCGGCGGGCGAGAAGCCCATGGACGCTATCATCGACTCCGCCGTTCTGCGCTTTCGCCCCATCATGCTCACCGCGGCTGCTGCCATCCTCGGCATGCTCCCCCTCATGCGCAGCATCTTCTGGGGGCCCATGGCCGTCGCCATCGCAGGCGGACTGATTGTGGCAACGGTGCTGACACTGCTCGTCCTGCCCGTCATGTACGCTGCGGCGTATCGGATCAAATAATTCCATCAATGAAAATAAACTGCCGTACGAGACATCCTCGTGCGGCAGTTTTTGTGCGCTTCTCCCGCTGCGCTAAGCCCCCGCCGCAGCGGGGAAGGGGCACCATGAACAACACAGTTTCTTTAACGGTAGAGTTGTTTGTCTTATGCGTAATACAGGCGTAAAAAGCAAGGGCAATGAGTTGTTTATAAGTGTTGCCGCCAGTCGCTCCGAAAACCATAGTACCGCATGTTGACGAAAGAAAAGCGGTCTGACAATGCAATGAGTTTTTTCTTGAACTCATTAAAATCCGATGCACTGAGCATCCGCTTCATAATAAAAAGAAAGCCATACAGATGAGCGTTGTCCAGTGTGCCGTTCGCATTTTTGCGAAGGAGACTTAATTCTGCTTTGCTGAGCCTTGGTTTTTGCTGAAAAATACGATTGTATAATCTGCTTCCGTGTGCACATAGATTGCGAATAATTGTCATGCTGTGCATGAATCGCCGTAACAAATCACTTCCTTTTGTGGGATGGAAGCCGAATGCATCAGCAATGGATTTTTTCAGGGATGGAATGGAAATTGCGTATAAAAAGGATATATCAGCGATGGTTAAGAGGTCGACATAAGCCCAGATCGGGACACATTCTCCGCGGTCATCGAAATGTTTCAAATAAGCTTCGTGAGGTAGTCGGGATAGTCGCTGCTGTTCTGCTTTGGCGAGAATTTCACTGTGTTTTGTGGTGTTGGAAAATAGGTTCGGATTTTGATACGATAGAGGTCCGTACGCCTTTGCGATTTCGTAGGCATAGATGGATTTCATTTTTACCTCGATGAGTTCAATGTATTCCAGTAAAAGATGTCGCAGTACGTGATCGAAGTTGTAGATGTCCATGATGTTTTGCATCGTTGCGGATGGATAAAACTTGTCGTTTTTTCGCAGAGTTAGAGAGTATCCGCTGATACGGTAGTAATTGTTGTGCAGTAAAAATTCTTCGGCGGCACTATCGTCTTCTATCGTCAGACCGCGTGATGCCAGCAAGGCACGCTGTTCGGCAATGCTTTTGAAATCCTTTTCTGCCATCGTTGTTTCCTCCATAAACAAAACGCCCCCAAGTGTGCATATCATCCGTAGGATGTCAGAGGCCTGGGGGAGAAGTTACTTACACTATAGCGTAAAGTTGTTTTTTTGTAAAGTATTTTAGACAAGTATGTGCGAGGTGTTTCGGGAGCACATCCACACGGAAAGAAACGAGGTTTGTCATGTACTATAATTTCATCGCGAGCGCGGAGGAGAGTACGGTACTCGCGCAGTATGTGCGGGAGGAGCGTGCGCCGTACGGGTCGTACCGGTCGGAGGCTGCACTGGAGCGGGCACTCATCCGTCTGCTGGAGGAGGAGGGCTATGCGTATCTCCCCATTCACGATGAGGCGGAGCTGATCGCCAATCTCCGCACGCAGCTCTCGGTACTGAACGACTATGCGTTCACGGATGCGGAGTGGGAACGCTTTTTCAAGACATCGATTGCACCTGCGAGTGACGGGATTGTGGAGAAGACGCGGCGCATCCAGCCAGAACTACTATAAGGATCTCTCGCAGCGGATGAAGAAGCGTGAGATCGATCTCCTCATCGTGGTGAATATGTTCCTCACGGGCTTTGACGCAACGACGCTCAACACGCTTTGGGTGGACAAGAATCTGAAATACCACGGGCTGATTCAGGCGTTCTCGCGGACGAATCGCATCCTGAACTCGGTCAAGACGTTTGGCAATATTATCGCATTCCGTAATCTGGCAAAGGCGACGGATGCGCCGCGTGATCTGCAGGACTACCAGAGTGCCTATCTTGATATACACCATATATTGACGGGGCAGGGGAATGCCGAGAAGGAGAACATCAACGACGATGTCGTGTTCGAGCTGGAGCTCATCCGGCAGGTGGACATTAACATCGACTACATCCTCATGCTCGTGGAGAAGTACCACGCGACGAACGGCGCGGATAAGAGTATCATCGGCGCGATTGACCGCGCTGTCGGATCGAGCCCCGAGCTCAGGAGCAAGAAGGAACTGATCGACGGCTTCCTCGCGACCGTCAATACGGATACTCGGGTGATGGAGGACTGGCGCAAATACGTCACGGAGGAGAAGGAAAAGGAACTCGCCTCCATTGTAGCGGAGGAGAACCTAAAACCCGATGAGACGGAGCGGTTCGTCGCGAGCACGTTCCGCGACGGCCGGCTCAAGACCACCGGCACCGCCATCGACGCGATCCTCCCGCCTGTACGCCGCTTTGGCGGCGGGCGGGCAGAGAAGAAGCGCAGCGTCATTGAGAAGCTGAAGGTGTTCTTTGACAAGTTCATGGGGATTGTGGAGGCGTAGAAAAAGGGGGCTGCTGCACCAACAAACGTGCAGCAGCCCCCTTTTGTGCAAGGCTTTGCCCTTGCCTTAACCCATCGATAATATTCTCCTTTTGGCAAAGTACAGCTTACTTGGTTTACGATGTAAAGTAAAAGAACGCTTGCGAATAGAGTGAGGACAGTCAAATCTCTGCTATATCAGGGAAATGATTCCCAGTCAAAATCACTGGATAAACTCAAATGTCCATGAGTTTTTCTGTATGGAAGGGGGACTAAACATACAAGGATACTCTACAACAGCGATTTCTTGTATCACAGCATCAAACATTCCAATCAGCTTAACATATTCCTTCAAATGGTTTGGCTGTTGAATTACAGGAGCTTGCCGCTTATAGAGAGAAGCACGATGCCATGGGAGCGGATATGCTGCATATTCAGGACGTCGGCTTTGATGAGCTCGTGCGAAAATTTCACGGCGGATGGATGCCGAAATGTGGCTGAATGCAAAGGATGCCGCGGAGCTTGGATTTGCGGATTCTGTTCCCTACGTGGATGTTCAGCGTCCTGTAATGGATACGGTGGGGGCTGATTTTTTGATGATGCGACAGCAATCCAAGCGTATTAATATTAAAGAATAAAAACGAACATTAGAAACGATGTTGACATGGTGAAAATAATCTTGTATCATTACCGCGTATAATAGTTCTCATTTTCTATAGCCATCAACAACGGATTGTTGATGAGGGGACGGCAGCCGACGGGCTGCACAGGAGGCTTCGATGATTGAGGGAATGAAGGCGCGCCGCCGTATGGCGATGTATGTAGCGCTCGGACTGTCGGCGGGCGGCACGGCACTGTTTCACGGCGGAACGGCGTATGCGGCGGAGACGCATGACTACACGGAGACTGCGGCAAGCGTCAGTGGTCTTGAGGGCACGGATAAGACCGGCTATATGAGCGACAACCGCATCGTGCTCGGCACAGAGGGCGGCCCGACGGATCGCCCCTCCAATACCTTCGGCATTTTCTCGGGCGGCGGCAAAAAGAACGCGACCGCGGATGTCAGCAACAACACCATCACGATTCATGGGCTGTACGCGAGCAACGGCGGCGGATACAGCATGGTCTACGGCGGCATCAGCGGCACGGGTGCGGTCACGGAGAATAAGGTCATTTTCAACCACGGTGAGACGGCGGATGCCCTCGTCGGCGGCTACACGGGTGCGACGGACAAGGATGTGCGCGGCAACAGCGTCACGGTCGCAGACGGAACGATCAAGGACGACATCATCGGCGGCTGGGCAGGTGTGGCTGCGGGCACGGGCACGCTCGCAGAGAACACGGTCGCCATCACAGGCGGCACGATTGGAAGCTATGACGGCGGCATCGTTTACGGTGCGCGCACGAGCGGAAATGGCGTTCTAAAAAACAACACAGTCTCCTTTGCGAATGCCTCCACGAGCAAGGCTGTCTACGGTGCGGCAACAGATGACACAAACAGCACGGCGACTCTGCGCGGCAACAGCATCACGGTCACGAGCGGCACGATCAACAGCCCCGTGGCGGGCGGCTATACCGTGGGCACGGGAGCCGTCGGCGGCGTTGAGGAGGGGGCGGGCAACCGCGTCGTCTTTGAAAGCGGAACGGCGGGCGATCTCTACGGCGGTCAGATCGATAATGCGGACAGTACCTCCGATGTCACGGGCAACAGCGTCACCGTAAAGGGCGGCGCGTTCGGAGAGATCTACGGCGGCAATACGAAGGGGACGGGGTCGGCGAACTGGAACACGGTCACGGTGAACAGCGGCACCAGCGATGCGGACGCCTACGGCGGCTATGCAAAGGGAAGAAGCGGAGCAGACGGCGCGAATGCGGAGCACAACACTGTCACCATCAACGGAACGACCACAGGTGAGGACGGTCTCGCGAGTGTCTATGGCGGGCGCGCAGCATACAACGGAAATGCTGCGCACAATACCATCAACATCAATGGCGGCGTGATGAGGAACGTCTACGGCGGAGCTGTAAACACGATAAACGCCTATGGCAAGGGAGCGGCATCGAACAATACAATCACCATTACGGGCGGCACGGTCGGCACGGGCTACGGCAACGGCGACGTCTACGGCGGACATACCGGCAGCTCCAACAAGGCGGTGGGCAACATCGTCAACATCGGCGACGGGACGAGCACGACACTGAAGGCGGGGACGGATCTCCGCTGGGCGATGCTGCACGGCAACAACAGCTCCCCCTTTGGCACCTATGACATCACGGACAATACGCTGAACGTCAACGTGAAGGACGCGCACGTACGGTCGGTCGATAATTTTGACACATACAATTTCAAACTGAATCATGCCTTCGCAGACGGCGATACGATGCTCTCTGTGACGAATCCGGGGGCATTCAGCGGCACGGGCGTCGACTGGTCGAAGATCAGCGTCGATCGCTCGGGGATTTCGGCGGACTACATCGCGAATGTGCAGGGCGTGCACCGCGTGACTCTCCTGAAGAGCGTTGGACCGGACGACCTGCATTTCACAAACTATGCGGCGCGGAACTATGCCGCGACGGATACCCATGAGAGCGCGTTGGTGACGGATACGGATGAAGCCACGGCAAAATCCGTCGTGTGGGTCGTCAACCGCTTTAAGGGCGGGCGCGTCACCTATGACGGCACATCGGCGTCCGACAGCGGCGCTGTCTATGGCGGTATTTCCTACGACGGACATACGACGACGGACAACGTGCTGACGGTGAAGGGCGTACATGGTGCGGACGATCCGAAGTATGCCTACGGCGGCAGGAACGAGGGCACGACGGGCGATGTCACGGCGAACACGGTCACCGTCGATATGGCAAATGCCGCAGATCTCGTGGAGGAGGTCTACGGCGGCATGGCGAGTGCCGAGGATAACACGGGTGCAGTCGATCACAACACCGCCAACATGAAGAACGGCACGACGCATCTGCTCTATGGCGGATATACCTTTGGCAAGGGCGCGGTTACGAACAACAAGGTGCAGTTCGACGGCGGCACATCGACGGGGTATGTCGCGGGCGGCTATCTTGACAACACGGCCAGTACAGTGGAGATGACAGGAAATAAGGTCGTCTTCACCAATGGTACGGCGGCAGAGCTTGCCGGTGCAGACAGCAGCGGCAAGGGAAAGCTGAGCGGAAATACCGTCGACTTTAGCGGCGCGGCCAGCACGGCAGAGATCCTGCGCGGTGCACTCGCTGAGAATGAGGCAGCGGTCGAGGAAAATGGCGTCACCATGACGGCCGGCACGGCGGAGAGTGTCTACGGCGGCGCAACCTACATGACTGACCCGAGCAATAATCTTGTCGGCGGCAACGGCCGCGCGGAGAAAAATACCGTTGCCGTCACGGGCGGCGCAGTCACGAAGGAGATCGCGGGCGGCATCGGCTGCCGTGCGGACGGCAACATCGTCACCATCACGGGCGGCACCATCGGCACGACGATGCAGGCGGCGAACGTCTACGGCGGCAAGACGACAGAGGGGCCCGGCAGCGGGACAACGGACAATGTTGTGAACCTCGGCGCGGAGGACGGCACGTATGCGGCTGACCTCACGAATGCGCAGGTACACGGCGACAACAGCACGGACAGTGCCGTCAACAATAACGTGCTGAACGTGCGCGGCAAGGACATTACCGTTAAGAGCGTCGACAATTTTGACAAATACAATTTCAAGCTGAAGGGCAATATCGGCGGCGGCGACACCATGCTGACGCTCAAAAACGGCGGCTTTGGCAGAGAAATCGACTGGAACAACGTCAGCGTGGATACGAGGGGACAGACGGGCAATCCGAACGGTGAAGTTACACTCATTAAGGCAGATACGGCGAACGCGCTCAAGTTCAAGAACTACGATGTGCGCGACCTTGTCAATGACCCGAACGCCGACTATGAGGCAATCCTGCGTACCGATACGGACAAGGGGGCAGGATCGGTGCATTCTGCAACCACGGTCAAGCTCAGCACCAGCCGTTTCCGTAAGAGCAGCTGGACGTATGACGGCACGAACCCCGTGACGAACGGTGAAGTTGCGGGCGGCGTCTCACGCAGGGACGGTCACACGGCGGAGGGAAATACCCTCACCATTGCGAGCACTGCGACGACGGGACTGAATGCCGCCTATGGCGGCAAGGCAGAGGCCGCGTCGGATGTTCGGGACAACCGGATCGTCGTCGAGGGCACGGGCAGCGGAACGATTGCGGATGCCGTTGGTGGTGCAACGGCAAAGGCGGGCGGCGTTGCGGAAAAGAACCATGTCCTCATCAAGGGCGGCACGGTCACGAACGCGATGGGCGGATTCGTTTCGGGGGCGAATGCCTCGGCGACGGGCAATGAGGTCACGGTCGAGGGCGGTACCGTCGCGAACGTCATCGGCGCCGGCGGAGCTGGCGGAACCGGCAATATCGCAAATAATTTCGTCACCATCAAGGGCGGTACGGTCACGGGACAGATCGTCGGCGGGTATACGCACGAACTGACGAGCAGCTCGAACGGCAATACCGTCACACTCGGCGGCGGCACGCTCACGGGGGCAGAGGTCTGGGGCACGAGCTACGTCAACACGAGCAATCAGGCATCCGTTCTTGGCAGCAGCGATGCACAGATCGCGGGCAATACGCTGAACGTAGCGGCAAAGAATCTCGAGGTCAAGAAGGTGCGCAACTTTGAAAAATACACCTTCACACCGACCAATGCCGTCCAGAACGGTGACACCATGCTCACGCTGTCCGCGGCGGGCGGCTTTGGCGGCATCTCGGGCACGTCTGATGATGTCAAGGTCAAGTGGTCGAATGTCACGGCGGATACGTCGGCACTCACAGCATTGAGTACAGGAATTCAGGGAAAGAATACCATTACTCTGCTGAAAACCGGCGACGGTGCAGCAGACCTCCATTTTGACGGCTACGCTGCGACGGCAAAGGCAGACGGCACCTACGAGACACTCCTTCATACCGCGGGCAATGCGGCGGACACAGCGGCGCTCCTCCTCGATGTCAACCGTTACAGGGACAGCCATGTCACAACGGATCAGGATGCCGACAGCGATCTCTATGGCGGCTACTCTGCCTCCGACCACCGTGACGATGGGGGAACGACGATCGGACACACGGCGACGGGCAACACCCTCTCTGTGACGAAAATCGCAAACGGTTCGAACATCAATGTCTATGGCGGCTATGCGGGCGGAACGGCAGGCGGTGCAGAAAACAACGAACTCACCGTGAACGTCACGGCACCAACGGCGGGCAAGATCAATAACGCCTATGGCGGCTACACGAAGGGCGCGGGCGCGGTCACAGGGAATAAACTGACCTTCTCACAGGGGACGGTGCTCCACGACCTCATCGGCGGCTATGCGGACAGCACGACGAGTGCGGCAGAAGTCACGGGAAACACCGTCACCGTCGCGGGCGGCAGCATTGGCGGCCTCGTTTATGGCGGCAGATCGGATGGGACGAGTGCTGTCAAAGGAAACGGCGTCCTCATGGACGGTGCGGCTGCGCCGGTGGACACACTGACGGGCGGCTACGGCGCGAGTGCAGAGAGCAACCGTGTCGAGCTGAAAGACGGCACGGCGCATGTAGTCTATGGCGGTGATGCGACGACAGGCGATGCGATAAAGAACATCGTTACCATCACGGGCGGCACGGTCACGGACAACATCTACGGCGGACAATCCCGCACCGGTGCAGCAAGCGAGAACATTGTCGACATCGGTGCGGTGCACATCCAGAACGGCATCGCAAACAAGGCGGTCGTCGGCGGATATGCCTCTGCCGTTACCGATCGCAATACGATTCATCTGCGCGGCACGGAGATCGACGGCATTGTTCTCGGCGGTGCCATCGAGGATACCGCTTCTCCGCTTGGTATGAAGGCGAACCCGGACGGCAAGGATAACACCCTCGCCATCCACGCGGCAGGGACGAAGATTGCCGACTTCGCAGGTGTACAGAACCTGCATTTCTATGTTCCTGAGGAGCGCACAGCGGCGGATACCACCCCGATGCTCACCCTGACAGCGAATGCCGACAAAGATATCCGTGGAGTGAAAGTCGGTATCGGCATCGCGGGTGACCACAGCGTTCTCGCGAAGGGCGACACCATCAGCCTCCTGAAGATTGCGGACGGCAAGACACTCACGACGGACGCGGAACTCAAGAATGAGACGACGGGTATGCAGGGCGTCAGCATGAGATATCGCTTTAACCTTGCAAGACAGGGGGACAACGAACTCATCGCCACCGTCAGCGACACCGACCTCAACCCGCAGACAAAATCGCTTGTTGAGACCCGTGCCGCCTCTGCCGCACTCATTAACAGCGGTGCAGATCTTCTCGCGGACGGCGGCATGAACGCCGCTGTGAACGCCGCCGACGAGGGGACAGGAGCAGGTGCACAGAGCACGGCAAATGACCAGACCTATCATCTCTGGGCGGCACAAAGCGGCTCTGCCGTCCGCCTCAATACTGGTTCCCATGTCGACGCGAAGGGCTGGAACCTCAATCTCGGCTTTGCCCGGCAGAAGGCATCGGAGCGCAACACGCTCACGTATGGTCCCTTTGTCGAGTACGGACACGGAAATTACGACTCCTATCTGGATGACGGTACGCACGGCGACGGTACGGCGAGCTACATCGGCGCGGGTGTTATGGCGAAGTCAGCCGCAGAGAACGGCTCCTATATTGAGGGCAGCGTGCGTGTCGGCCGCGCGAAGAGCGACTACACGGGAGACATCGCAGGCCGTCATGCGGGCTACGATATGAGCAGCACCTACTACGCCGCGCACATCGGCATCGGGCAGGAGAAGAAACTCGGAAACGGGACCATCGAGACCTATGCGAAGTACTTCTACACGCACCAGAACGGAGGCAGTGAGCGGCTGACCTCAGGTGATCTCTACGACTTTGATGACGTAGACTCCCAGCGCCTGCGCGTCGGTGCACGTTATACGAAGCAGAATGGCACAGGCGGATCATTCTATACGGGACTCGCCTACGAGTACGAGTTTGATGGAGATGCGCGTGCCTCCTATGCAGGGTACAGCACTCCGACACCGACGCTGAAGGGCGGCACGGGCATCCTCGAACTCGGCTACCGCTTCGCCCGCCCGGGCAGCAACGTCAGCTATGGACTCAACCTTATGGGCATGACGGGCAAACGCCGCGGCATCACAGGCGGTCTGCAGGTGAACTGGGCACTGTAAGAGAGTTACACACGCATCATGAAAAACGGGACGGCACAATTTTGTGCCGTCCCGTTTTTGTTGGTCGCCGAATAGGCATGATAAAACCCTCAGTTCAACTGGGGGGTAGAGAAAAAATCTTATAGAAAAGGAATGCGCCTCCTATGCTAAACTAGAAGTGGCCTGACAACCACAAATGAAGAATAGC
>ERZ773049.1737-NODE-1737-length-12344-cov-94.636504_pt1 | contig 12344 bp, 10 predicted proteins | sample MGYA00580633_ERZ773049 | MGnify/ENA primary metagenome ERZ773049 (study PRJEB29015, sample SAMEA2737991) | human oral metagenome | biome: human oral; feature: human-associated habitat; material: dental | place: China | collected 2066 ... | reverse complement strand
GCGGCGATGAAAAGAACACCATCAAGGTCGGCATCGCGCATGAGCGCCGCAGGGACTTCCAATATAAGAACGCCTATGGCGAAAAGCGCACCTTTGAGAACAGTGACATCAACCGCACGGACTACAACGTCGGATTTGACCGCATCCTTGGCAATGACCGCCTGCGCCTCGAGTTCAGTCGCCACGAGGCGGACGACGGCTACGGCGTTCTTTTGAGCAATCCGCGAACCGGTGCATCCATGTATCAAGGACGCACAGACATCGTCGATACGAGCTACGGCATCACTTATATGTTCGGCTCGGAGAAGGAGGGCGAGGGCACCTTCCTGCGTTTCTATCGAAATGAAGCAACTGCGGTCGGCGGATTCAATTCGCAGTACGATCACCACCTGCGCCGCAACGCCTTTGAGGGGCAAAAGCTGTGGATGCTGAACGATAAAAACATGCTCATCGGCGGCTTCCTCTGGTCGCAGGAGAAAATTCATGAGATGAGCGGCAATGTCCCGATGGATGTATCCGCCGTCACAAAGGCGCTCTTCCTCGAAGATGACTGGCAGCTCGGGCGCGGTTACTCGCTGAAGCTCGGCTCGCGCCTCGAAAACCACAACGACTTCGGCACGGATGTCACCTCGCACATCAGCCTCAACAAGAAGTTCGACCGCAAAACGCACGCCTATATCTCATGGGGGCAGGCGGTCAACAATCCGTCCCTCAAGATGCGCTATGCAAGAACGCCCTTCTGGATTGGGAATCCTGATCTCAAACAGGAGAAATCCCACACCTTCACCATTGGCGCGGACAGTCAAATCACGCGCAAGTGGAACGTCTCTGCCAGCATCTACTGGAGCAAGCTAAAGAATGCGCTCAACTGGGTGAACGGAACGGGCGGTAATCCGGGTCACTACGAGAACGTCGATACGGAATACCGCCGCGGACTCGAACTCAGCACGCGCTATCGCGCCGACGACCACTGGACAATCCGCACGGCATACAGCTATGCGCATGTCGACTCCACCGATCCCGCCAAGGACTTCCTTCGGACGAATACATGCCCGAACGGCTACAATCTCGGTGTCTCCTACACTCAGGGAAAATGGGATGCGGATCTCGACCTCAACTATGTGACAGGACGCAGCACGGTACACTATACCGACTCTCGCTATCTGACGCTTGATCTCGGCGTAAACTATCATGTGACGAAGGATTTCAAGATCTACTTGAAGGGCGTCAACCTCACCGATGAATCGTATGAATCCATGGGTGCAACACCGTCTATTTGGTCGCCCCTGGGCGGCTATGCGGCACCGAGTCGCCACTTCATCCTCGGCGGGACGTATAACTTCTAACCATACGCAGCAATAAAAGAAGAGCAGACAAAATCTGTCTGCTCTTCTTTTGTGCTTCCAAGCAGCAAAAGTATGTACTATAATATTACCCAGCAGCTGGTGAATGTTGGGAGGCTCTCTTTAGGGAGGTGATGCACGTGACGCTTTTTGAAAGGCTGTCACTTTTGATTGCGGCAATAATGCTCGTAGGAACAGCGTGTCTCATCGTGGAGATGCGCCGTTTTTGATTCTGCTGCATGAGCGCATTGCATTTCGCTCCTACTTTCGGTAGAATGTGAATAAAGGAGGATCTATCATGCTGAAAAAATTGTTCCTGCCGAGCCTCGTGCTCGTGTCCATCCTCGCATTTTCCTGCACGCTGGTGCATGCGGAGGAACCACCGGCGAGATCGATGCTCATCAAAGTTGACCCGGACGCTCCGCGCACCAAGGGCAACATCGTCCAAGTCGAGTCTGCACTAGAGCTCGACCGCGTCGAACTCCATGATGACGGTGCTGTACTCACAATGGAGCTGCCGCCAAGACCTGTACCATTCGACGCTTATGAGATTAGATCTGATATGCTCCTTTTTGTCAATCAGCAATTTTTTAATGCAGGCACTCCAATGCAGATGACCGCGAGCATTGTCCATTACCGTCAGACCCCCGAGGAACAGAAAGGATCCCTCATTGAGCACCGGATGGACGAGATTGTTGCCGGCACCCTCGACAGATTTCGACAATCCTCCCGTACGCATGATCTTAAGATACTCCGTGCGGAAGAGCTGCTGCAAAACGGGTATCCAGCGCGGCGGCTGACCGTGCAGATGTCATCCGACGGACAGAACATCATCATGGAATTGCTGTTCATTACATTCAAGGAGGATATATGGAGTGTAGACTTGAATTTCAATGCAAATGATAAGAACATGGTCAATCATGCACACAATCTCCTCTCCTCCGTCCGGATCAGTGAAGATCCGGGAAAGACCGCTGCTATTACGACTGCCTCTGCCGACAGGAGTTCCGCGCGCTCTTCAGAGGCAGCGTCCGTTTCCTCTTCGCCGAGACTGCGCGAGGTGACACTTGATGATCATGGCTATGGGCTGACAATGCTGCTTCCTTTCGATATCAAGAAAGAGTTTTATTACTATGCTCTTTCCGGTGACTGCTCACTCCATGATGAAGATCCCAACTGGGGATCCGTCTCCTTCTATCATACTTTATACCGGAAAAATAAAGACACTTATCCATCAATTGACGAAGAAGTCGATGCGGAGCTCAGGAATTATGACGATCCCGAAATAGAAAAACCACGCATCATACGACGCAAAGCATTTCTGTTCCCCCATGCAGATGCACGGCGCGTATATGCTTCATATCAGACGACAACATCCGATGAAGGGATCCAAATGTTTCGGGATGATATTTTATTCATTACCACAGACAATGAGTATTGGCAGATTTCATTTTCACGCGACGCAAATCAAACGGGGATCACGGACGATATGATTGACGCTATGTTCGCATCGGTTCGCCTGCACCGGACACCCTATCAGGAAAGCTCGACTGCAGACGGGCAAGGAGTAGGAAACTAAAGTCATTTAAAATGTAATTCGTTCATTACAGACCTGAAAAAAGGAAGGAGGTCTCCCATGGACAAGATCGAACGTCTCAAAGAAATCCTCACAGAGAGCCGCCGCGCGGTCTTCTTCGGCGGGGCGGGCATGTCAACCGAGTCGGGCATTCCGGACTTTCGCAGCGCGGGCGGGATATACAGTGAGACGCTGCATCAGGAGTTCAGTCCCGAGCAGATGGCGTCGCACAGCTTTCTCATGGCGCATCCGGAGGAGTTCTTCGACTTTTACCGGCGGCGCTTCGTCTATCTCGATGCTGCGCCGAATCCGGGCCACACCGCGCTCGCAGAGCTCGAGCGGCGCGGGCATCTCGCGGCGATCATAACGCAGAACATCGACGGGCTCCATCAGGCGGCTGGCTCCAAGACCGTCTACGAGCTGCACGGCTCCATCCGCCGCGCACACTGCATGGACTGCGGCGCGCACTACGAGCTCGACTACATCATGGAGCACACACCCATCCCCTACTGCTCCTGCGGCGGCACTGTCCGCCCCGACGTCGTGCTCTACGAGGAAAGCCTCGATACCGCAACGATCGAAGGGGCTGTCGCAGCGATCCGTGCGGCGGACACGCTCATCATCGGCGGCACGTCGCTCATTGTCTATCCCGCAGCGGGGCTGATCGACTACTTCCGCGGCGACCATCTCGTCCTCATCAACAAGAGCGAGACGCGTGCAGACCGCCGCGCAGAGCTCGTCATCCGCGAACCGATCGGCGCGACGCTCCATGCGGCGCTGCCGGAGGAAAAATAATATCTACACCTGCGCGCTGTTCCAATCGGATGCAGCGCGGCACATGCAAAGGAGGTCGTTCCCATGTCCAGCCGAAAATTTCTTGTACACATTCTGATCCTTACGCTCTTTCTGCTTGCCGGAACGGCACACGCAGAGGTCGCGGTCAATCCGCTGCTGCTCGAGCTGCGCGCATCAACGTTCACGGACCGTGGCGATGCGCTGGAGCTCGTGCTCCCGCCCGGCACGTTCAAAGCGGAGCGGAAGGAGACCGGTCAGCAGGTCTTTTCCTGCGAAAGTTTTCAAGGTACATATAAGGACCATGCGCTGACGCTGCGTGTCACGCACATTCCCTTCGCCAACCCGACCGGCACCGCTCAGTATGATCCGACGAGCCCCAAACAGCTGAAAAAGAGCGTTGCCCGCTACACCAAGGAGCATGCGCGTCCCACAGGCACGCAGACCACACGCGACGAGACACTCACCATCGACAGCCGCCTGGCAAGACGCCTGACGCAAAGCCGCACCGAAGGCGATGCAGCGCAGACGATCTACGACACGCTGATTATCCTCACAGATCTCGGCGAGTGGAACATCGAGGCCGTCTACACATCCGCACCGAGCGAGAAAGAATTCGGTGAAAGCATCGACACCATTTTCACATCCGCTTCGCCCGGGAGAGTCTCTATCTTCAGCGCACCGCGCACATCGAAGTAAACAGAGGCTTCCACCGCCGCAGCCTCAGCGCTCATGCCGCCGCATATTCTGGAGCAGGATCCCGCCCATGATGAGCACAAGAGCGAGGAGCGCGGCGCTGCTCAGTTCTTCCCCGAGGGTGAGGGCGGAGACGACGAGCGAGAGGAGCGGCACGAAGTAGGCGAGGTTTGCAACGGCGGCAGAATTCTTTGCACGCTGGAGCGCCATCGCCCACCAGAGGTAGCCCACGGCGTCAATGAATATCCCGAGCCAAAGCAGACCGCCCCACTGCGTCCACGAGAGTTCCGTCCACTCCTCCATGATGAGTGTCACGGGCAGGGAGCACAGTGCCGTCACCCCCCACGCCATCACCATCATCACGGTCTGATCCATGTTCTGCCTCTTGTTCAGTACGCAAAAGAGTCCGTAACAGAGCGCCGCCGTCACACAGGCTGCCGTGCCGAGCAGGGTATCCCCCTCGGCATGTCCTTCCCCGCCGAGCGTCAGCACGACGACGCCGGAGAATGAGAGGAGGAGTGCGGCGGCCGTGCGCACGGTGATCTTTTCACCCAAGAGGAGCGCCGAAAAGAGGACGATCATCATGGGCCAGAGGTAGTTGAGGCTGCACGCCTCCTGTGAGGTGAGCTGCGAAAGCCCGTAGTAGTAGAGCCCCGAGTAGAGGAATATCCCGAGAAAGCCCAACCCCGCCATCGCTGCATAGCCGCGCACATCATAGGCCGGAACACACGCCCACCGCCGCGAACAAGCTGCATGATGATAAGAAAGAGGCAGCCGCGAGGCTGCTCACAAAGAGAGCCTCATACGCCGGAATCGTCGTCAGGAGACTCTTTGCCGTCGCTGCGAGCGTCGACCAGATCACAACCGCGCCGACCGCATAGAAATAGACACTCCCCTGCATCGCAAAGCTCCTCTCATATGATAAAAAGGCTTCCGATCTCTCGGAAGCCTTCGCTGTTCAAATGGAGCTGATTATAGGACTTGAACCTACGACCTGCTCATTACGAATGAGCTGCTCTACCAACTGAGCTAAATCAGCACTACCGCCCCATCGGCGATAGTGGAATTATAACCGAGGGCGGCGGTCCTGTCAACCCTGGCAGAAAATTTTTCTGCGCTTTTCGGGCGACGAACATTATGAGGGACTAATCCTTATTTCACGCATCTTTAAGGAAGTTTTGGAACAATACGAAATAAAATACGAATGTATCTCTATGGGGGATCCTCGCAAGAGCCCCCAGTGATCAGGGAGTGAAATGAATGATACAACACATGCTGCGCGCCGCTATGCTGTGCGCGCTGTTCTTTCTCACCGCGGCCTCAGATGCCGCTGCCGCGCCGCAGACCATCGAGGCGGAGGGCATCTACGTCATGGGCGACAACGACTCGCCGAAGATCGCCCGTGATGCCGCACGACAGGAGGCGATGCGCTCGGCAACCGAGCAGGCGGGCGTCTACGTTGAGACATACACCGAGACGCAGAACCTCACGCTGACCAAGGACGAGGTGCGCATGGTTGCAGGCACGGTACTGCGCGTCATCCGAGAACAGACGACGCCCGAACTCATCGGCGACTCGTGGCGTTACCGCGTGCACCTCGTCTGCGAGGTAGATACGTCAAAGGTTGATCTCGCGGCGCTCGGACAGAACAAAGCGGAGCTCGCACGTCTGCAGAAAGAACGCGACGACCTGAAGCGCCAGAACGATGCGCTCCTCGCCCGCTATGAGCGTGCGCAGGGCGCGGAAAAGGCCGAGATCGGCGCACAGCTCGAGCAGAGTTACAGCCTCGGGCGCATCTTTGACGATGCGGCAGCGATGATCCAACGCGGCGAGGAGAAACATGCCATCGCCGACCTCTCCCTGCTCATCGACGACCCGAGCGTCACGGGCAGCGCGCGCTCCTACGCCTACTATCTGCGCGGACGCGCCTACTATGAGCTGCGCAGCGACAAGCTCGCGCTCGCGGACTTTGCCGCGGCAGAACGCACGCCGCACACGAACGAACTCTATCCCATCTGGCGCCTGCATCAGTATCGCGGTCAGATCTACTACGACGCAGGACGCTACGAAGAGGCCGCAGACGAGCTGCAGAGCGCATGGGACGCCTCGGACAAGAGCGACGACGAACTCTGGATGAGACTGCGCCGCGCCGAGCGCAAAGCGGAGCAGGCACGCCGGGACGGAAACACGCGCGGCATCAACTGGACGCAGATCATCACGGAGATCATCCGCGGCTCGATGCAGCAGGCAGCCTGAGCCATACACTGATCAGTGCCGCAGATTGCGGGCTCTCTCAACGGAATCACGCAGACGGCAGCGGCTTTTTCTCCGGTTTGACACAAATATGCTGCTGCGCTATACTAGCAGCAGTACTAATGTAGTTTAAATGCGCAGTCCTGCGCTCTCAGCCTGCTGCAAACAAAGGAGGATTTTCATGTCTCAGAATCCGATGTGCCGCGCCCTCTCCGTTCTCATGGTGGGCGGTCTCCTGCTCGCACCCGCTGCACTCCTCACGGGCTGCTTCGGCAGCGATGACAAGGGAGAATCCGCCGCATCCGGCATCAACGGGCTCCTCGCGGGCAATACGACCGAGGACAAAGTAGACGCCATCGCCCCCTATCTCGACGCAACCAACAAGTACAATCACATCATCGTCACCTTCGATTTCGCCATCGCCCCCTCGCTCGAGAAGCTGCGCAGCGGCGAACGCCAGACCAGTATCGCGCTCCCGCATTTCTCCGATCTGAAGAAAGATCTCGAAGAGGCGCGTGCGAATCCGCAGACCGCAGGCGTCTTCAAGGACATCGACGCGGAGGCGGATGCCGTGCTCGCGATCCTAAACGACCTCGCCCCGCTCGCGGACAAGATGGACAGCTACTACTCATCCAAGGGCTACCTGGCGGACGACTACGCGGAGGCTGCGAAGATGACGGCGCAGTTCCTCCCTCTCTATGACAAGTTCGAACCGGCGTATGACAAGTTCGACGCCGTCGTCACGGAACGGTTCAAGGAAGTGCGCCTCGCCCAGCTCGAGGACATGCGCAAGGAGGGCCGCACGAACGCCGCCAACTTCATCGAGCTGAGCATCAAGACGCGCGATCTCGCGGATATGATGGACAGTGATGCCGTCGACAAGGCCGCCGCCGAGGCAAAGATCGCAGAGATCAACGACCTCGCGGCCAAAGTGCCGGATGTGCCGGCGCTCGGCTCCTACAAGTCCAACCTCAACCGCTTCATCGGCACGTTCCGCAGCTATGTCGCAGGCACAGAGGATGCCAATGAGGTCATCGACGACTTCAACGATCTCGTGCGTTCCTCACAGAACCTCGACCTCGGCGATTTGGACAAGAAGAAATAACAAGCCGGCATTGCCGCAGCAGAATGCCGGTGAGCGGCTCTCACGGCTGCGTCACTGAGCAGAATACAATCAACCCCCCCGAGGATTTCCTCGGGGGGTTTGATTGCTCCACTGGAGCCGTTTCATAAGAAAAAAAGCCCGCCATTCGGCGGGTTGTTCTTGCTGCAAAGCGTGCGTTTATCTCAGCGCCTCCGCAGCATCTCCTCCAGCTGCGCTGCCCGCACGCCGAGCGGCGATCCCTCCGCCTGTCCGAGTACGCTCCGACAGGACAGGAGCGCCTGATAAGAATAGTAATAGAAGCTGTAAAAGAGATCGTCGGGGAAAACGTCGTCGTCCTCCCAGCGCCGTTCATCCGCGTCCTCATCGTACACCTTCGACCACAGATATTCCTCGCGGAGGAGATCGGAAAAGTACGGCAGCGGATCTGCGTGCGCCATTTCGCTGCCGTCATGGACGCATTCAGCGATCAGCAGGAAGTGCTCCAGCAGCTGCGCCGCAATGTCCCGCGCCGTCGCGTTGCGCTCCTGCTCCTCAAGCGCGCGCCGAAAGATCCGCGTGAGAAAAATCATCGCAAAGGGCGTCGCATGCCAGAGCGTGCTTTGATGCTCCGTGTGGATGGTCAGCTCATACAGGGCCTCATCCGCCGCCGCACGATCACGCATCGTCTCCAGTACGGCAAAGAAGCGCGGGAACTCCGATGCCCTGCCGTAGGGCGTCGTCAGCCTGTGCCACGGCACGTCCCGTACCGCCACGCTCCGCATGTACCGTTCATTTTCATTCATCTCGACACCTCCAAACAGCGAAAAGGACATTGTACAAAACAAATCTTGGTACAAAGGCCCTTTGTTCTGCAATATTTTTCTCTCAAAAACTCGGATACAGGCCGTCCCATACAACGCGGCGGTAGTTCGCGCGGTCCGTGTCGCCCTCGGTGGAGATGCAGAGGATGCGCGCGTCCTTGTTCAGGCCGATGCGGTCACGCAGGTAGTCGAGGCTGCGGTTCTGCATGAGCTCGGCAACGAGCCCCGTGGTGACGGCACCGCTCTCGCCCGAGACAACGCGCGGATCATCGCCCGCCGGGCTGCCGAGGATGCGCATGCCCTTCGCCGCGACCCACTCGGGCACGGAGACAAAGTGATCGGCATAGTCCTTCAAAATATCCCATGCAAGCGGATTCGGCTCGCCGCAGGAGAGCCCCGCCATGATCGAGTTGATCTCGCCCGTCACGATGTGCGGCGCGCCGTCGTTCGCAGCGGCGGTGCGGTAGAGGCAGTCCGCGCGGTTCGGCTCGACGATCGTGATGACAGGACGCTGCGCTCCATAATGCGCCGCAAAATATCCCGTGATCGCGCCCGGCAGAGAGCCGACGCCCGCCTGCAGGAAGATGTGCGTCGGCAGCTCTCCGTATTCCTCCGTCGCTTCCGCGGCGAGCGTCGTATATCCCTGCATGATCCAGAGCGGGATCTCCGTGTAGCCGTCGAACGCCGTGTCCTGCATCAGCACCCAGCCCTGCTCCTTTGCCATCGTCGCCGCATGGCGCACCGTATCATCGTAGTTGTATGTCGTGAACGCGGCCTCTGCGCCGAGGCCGCGAATGTTCGCGAGGCGCTCGGGCGAGCCGCCCTTGGGCATAAAGACGTGTGCAAAGAGACCGAACAGCTTCGCCGCCCATGCAACGCCGCGCCCGTGATTGCCGTCCGTCGCCGTGACGAGGATGACATTGCGGAGACGCTCGCGGTACGCCGGCTTCTGCAGGTTCTCATAGGTCATCTCGCTCTCGGGCAGGCCCAGATACTGCGCGAGATAACGCGCCACGGCATAGCTCGCCCCGAGGGCCTTGAACGCATTGAGGCCAAAGCGCTTGCTCTCATCCTTTACCGCAAGCCGCCCGATGCCAAGCGCTGCCGAAAGCCGCACGAGATCTGCGAGCGGGGTCGGCTCATACCCCGGAATTCCCCGATGGAACTCTGCCGCACGCGCGGCGGTCTCCTTGCCGAATGCAGAGACATCGGATAACGCGGTCTCGGGATGCAGCTTCTCTACTGCTTTGATCGATTCATTCATGATGCTTTCCTCCCGATCAATTCAATCCGAAAATTCTTTTCTCCATTATAGCACAGAGCCCCTTCTTTTGTAAGAAGCACAAATATATTCCGATGTGCTCATTAATTTTTCTATTTTCGGAAGCTTCTGCTTGACAATGATTTTTACTTATATATAATGATGATACATTCATTATTAACGCAGGGAGCGGATGTGTGCTCGTACACCGCGGACACAATGCTGCATTGGAAACAGAGGCGGACGGGACATGTCCATTCCTGCAGATTTCAAAAGGAGGGGCTTCCCCATGAAGAAAACTCTCGTATCTGCGCTCGCGGCGGCATTCGTCATCGGAGCTGCAGGAACGACGTTCGCTGCGGCAAATCCGTTCAGCGACGTACCGCGCGATCACTGGGCATACGACGCTGTAACCCAGCTCGCCTCGGACGGCGTGATTGAGGGCTACGGCGACGGCACGTTCCGCGGCGACCGCAACATCACACGCTACGAGATGGCGCAGATGGTCGCAAAGGCGATGGCAAAGGGCAATATGTCGGCCTCGGACCGCGCGCTTGTCGATCGTCTGGCTGCTGAGTTCGCGGATGAGCTCAACAACCTCGGCGTGCGCGTCTCGAACCTCGAGCGCAACGCGGACATGGTAAAGTGGAACGGCAAACTCGAGTACACCTACACGAGCGAGCGCGCAGATTTCAGCCGCAATGCTGACGGCAGGACAAAGAAAAACGACAACAACCTGCTCTTCCGTCTTGAGCCGAGCGCAGAGGTGAACAGCCACTGGCATGTCAATGCGCGTCTCGATGCCGAGACCAAGATGAAGTCTGATGCCGGCAATGACGGCAGCGACAAGGTCTCGCTCAAGCGTGCATGGGCACAGGGCGACTACGGCAACTTCCAGGTCAAGCTCGGCAAGATGGAGCTCCTCTCGGCAGAGGCCTACGCAAAGCCGGGCGCGCTCATCTTTGACCGCGAGTTCTCGGGCGCCGAGGTCTCCTTCGGCAAGGATCTGCGCGTCAAGCTGCAGGCAGGCCGCATGACCTCCGATGAGCTTCCCAATGATCCCGCCAACTACCAGGGCGTCGAGCTCATGTACAACGGCCGCCTCACGGCAGGCGCTGCCTACTATCGCATGAACTCCAGCGACATGGCTTCGATCCTGAAGAACCATAAGCACACCATGAATGTCTGGGCAGTGAACGCAGGATACAGCTTCGACAAGAACAACTTCCTCTCGGCCGCTTATGCCCGCAACAACAACCTGAATCTCGGCAACAAGCTCAATAAGTCCTATCAGGTCAGCTATGACTACAAGGGCGCAAAGCCCGAGGACAAGGGCTCGTGGGGCGCATACGTCTCCTATCGCTACATTGGCGGCGCATCAATCGAGCCGACTACCGACGGTGCAATGGAGGGCTCGAAGGGCATCGAAATCGGGACGGACTACACTCTGTTCCCGAATGTCGTCCTCTCGGCGAAGTATTTCAACGGCAAGGATCTGAACCCCCTAAATAGAACCAACGACGACAAGGTCTCGAAACTCTTCGGCCGCGTCGAATTCTTCTTCTGATCTTTACGGCATCGGAACGGCAAAATCCCCCTGCATCCATATTTGGGATGCAGGGGGATTTCTCAATGCGTCAGTATTCCGCCTTCCAGACCATTTCCTCGACAGCGGCCTTTACATCCGCAGCCGCACGTCGGTTCAGGCCCTGCTTCACGGCACACTCCGCGACGGCGACAGCGACAGCGGCAGAGAACTCAATGAGACGCGTGACGGGCGGGATGACGGCAGCGCCCTTTTTCTCAGGCGTAAGGAATGCGCCGAGTGAATGCGCCGCAGCAGAGATCATCTCATCGGTCACGAGCTTCGCGTCGACCGCCATGCTGCCGAGTCCGAGTCCCGGATAGATGAGTGCGTTGTTCGCCTGTCCAATCTCGTAGGTCGTGCCCCGGTAGGAGACCGGATCACGCGGAACGCCGGTCGCAACCAACGCACGCCCGTCCGACCAGCGGATGAGGTCCTCCGCTGTCGCCTCAGCAAGCTCCGTTGGATTGCTCAGCGGGAAGATGATCGGACGCTCACACCACGATGCCATCGCACGCACGATCGTCTCCGTGAACGCGCCCGGCATCGTCGACGTGCCGACAAGGATGGTCGGCTTTACCGCCATCACGGCGGCCGTGAGCGTCGTGAGCGAATCCGCATGGTCAAACTCGCTGCGTTTTCGCGCAAACGGCTTTTGCTCCGGCGTCAGGTCGCCCATGTCGTCAAAGAGGAGGCCCTGCTTGTCCACGAGGTAGAAATGCCCGCGCGCCTCCTCCTCGCTGAGCCCCTGCTCGACCATCTCGCGGCAAATACGGCTCGTGATGCCCGCGCCCGCCGTCCCCGCGCCGAAGCACATGTATCTCTGCTCCGTGAGCTTCTGCCCCGTGATCTTCATCGCGCCAAGGAGTCCTGCGAGCGTGATGATGCCCGTCCCCTGACAGTCGTCGTTGAAGACGGGATAGGTCTTCTGGT
>ERZ773049.1734-NODE-1734-length-12353-cov-7.898114_pt1 | contig 12353 bp, 12 predicted proteins | sample MGYA00580633_ERZ773049 | MGnify/ENA primary metagenome ERZ773049 (study PRJEB29015, sample SAMEA2737991) | human oral metagenome | biome: human oral; feature: human-associated habitat; material: dental | place: China | collected 2066 ... | reverse complement strand
CTATTACTATACCGCGCTTTGGCAAGCTACAACAGGCAGAAAGCCTTAATGTAGCCATGGCGGGAGCGATTATAGTGAGTCAAGTAATAGGTAAAGCCAGCGAGGGCTCACAGCTGGGTATGTGAATAAAAAGTAAGATGGCAGTAGAGAGCTTTTCTGTGATAGAAACTTCTTTTAGTAACTTAAAAGAAAAACTCAAAAAAGATGAAATAGTGCGAGTAGATAAGGAATATGATGAAATAACGATTTCTTATAACGGTTTTTTCTTTTGGATGTATTTTTATAAAGAGGAAGAAGCTTATATAGATGAAAAGGAGAAAGCAAAATTACTGGTAAATATCAAACATGAATCAGAGACACCTCACTCTGTTATTACAACTTTTAGGGAAAAACTTTTATCTTTAGGATTTTGTGAAAGGTAAAAATATATGATAATGGAAAAATAAAGAGTAAGAATGTACTTAGATGATTTTAGTCAAGAATACCTTGTGGATTCCCTTGATGAATTAGAAATATTACTAAGAAAGCGATTTTTAGAGGAGGTCAATTTTTTTATTTTAACTTTTAAGGAAAATGGATTTCCTCAGTTATCCGCTTTTGTCAAAAGGAATAAGTGTGTTATTTACTATTTGGATAAAGAGGTACAATATATTAGCAAAGGAGATACTGAAGAAGGTATAGAAGTATTTGTTGAGGATATACATGGAACGGAGGTATTCCTTAGCAAAAACAAAGTGCTCCCTATTGATAAGTTTTACAAAGTAGCACAATCCTTTTTCGAGACACAGGAAAGACCTAATTCTATTGAATGGGAAAAGATATAAAAATTGTTGTAGTAAAAAATGCGAGATTCTTGTAAAATCTCGCATTTTTTATTTTTCACTATTTACTAATTCATTTAAAAAGGTTGGGCAAATCATAAGCCGGATTCTGTGCTTTCCTTTGGGGGAAAGTGCTTATCATTTATCTGGATGGGCTGTTGCCAGACCATTCTAACCGCCTACCCTCCGACATTGAGCGAGCCACTCTTAGTTGTCGGTTTACTTGGCGTTGCACCCTATAGAGTTTACCTGATTTCACTACAGCCGAACTGTACTTGCTTTCTGTTGCACTAGTCCTCGCCTTACGGCGGACGGGCGTTACCCGCTATAGCGCTCTGTGGTGTCCGGACTTTCCTCTACCCAAAGGGTAGCGATAAGCTGATTTACCCAACTTTATTAAGTGAAGAGTGGAAAGTGAAGAGCGAAAAGCTATTCACTCTTCATTTTTCACTTTACACTATCAAAGGTATTTCCCTGATTGATATCTCCTGTATTATAGCCTTTCATGAACCATTCTACGCGTTGTTTAGAGGTGCCATGGGTGAAGGAGTCTGGGACTACTTGCCCTTGCATACGCTTTTGAATAGCATCATCACCTACGGCATTGGCAGCGCTTATGGCCTCATCTATATCATCGGCGTCAAGGTATTGCTTGTCATAGTGTGCCCATACGCCTGCATAGAAATCGGCTTGGAGCTCAAGAGCTACTGAGAGCTTGTTGGCTTCCTTTTGGCTGAGTCCCTGTTGGGCTTGGCGTACTTTTTTGGAGGTACCCAAGAGCGTTTGGACATGGTGCCCTACCTCATGAGCCATAACATAAGCAATAGCGAAATCCCCCCCTTTGGCACCAAAGCGCGTGCGAAGTTCCTCGAAGAAACTCATATCCATATACAGTTTATGATCACCTGGGCAATAGAAAGGCCCTACAGCGCTACTGGCATTTCCACAGGCAGTCTGTACTGCGTCGGTGAAAAGAACCAAGGTAGGTTTCTGATAAGTACCTAAGTTATTTTCTGCAAATATTTTCTCCCAGACATCCTCAGTATCAGCCAATACGGTAGCAGTAAAGGCTTTAATTTCCTTTTGTTCTTCGGTTAGGTCAGCCTCATTGGCCACTTGGGTAGTTTGTCCTACTTGGTTGAACTGTTCCAAGAGGGGAGCTACAGCCTTCCCTGTTTCTCCTCCAAAGAGTTGGAGTAGAACAACTACGATTCCTAATAGACCGCCACCAGCGGCTATTTTTCCTGTGGTACTCACCCCACGGCGATCTTCCACGTTGTCACTTTGTCGTCTTCCTTGCCACTTCATAATGATATTTTTTTGGGGGCAAAGATACAACTTTTAATGATTAATGACAAATGTGTTATCTACATTTGATACTTCTAAATCGTTAATTTATTGTGCTTTGGTATAATTTTTGTATATTTGTACCCAAAATAAGAATCTTATGGCTTACACTATTACCATCACTAGCGACAGTCCTCAAGCCTTAGCTTTTGTGAAAGAAGCTAAAAAACTTGATTTTGCGAAAGTTACAAAAATTAAAGAAACCAAGACTAAAGAAAAAGATCCTATCAAAACAAAGAAAGAGGTTAAAAAATCTATGCCAGCTTTTGAGGAAGAAACCGAAGAACAATATGAAGCTATAATGGAGTTATCAAAAATAGCAAATAGAAATATAGCTCATAAATTAGCCAAAGCAAAAAACTTAGCTTTTATAAAGTGAGAAAACACCTATACAAAAAGAAGAAATGACCTACAAAATGTAGGTTATTTTTATTTTTACATCTTTCATTATTTATCTGTATTGGTTATTCTCTATAATCCTACACCCCTAAATTCTTAATAACTTTGGTCAAAAACATTTGTAAATGACAAAAAAAGATTGTATCTTTGTCCGATTTTTTATTAGCAAAAGTAATGAGCGAACAATTAGACCCAAACAAATATTCGGCAGATAATATCCAGTCCTTAGAGGGGATGGAGCACGTACGTATGCGCCCTTCTATGTATATAGGCGATGTAGGCGTAAGAGGCTTACACCACTTAGTATATGAGGTGGTGGACAACTCTATAGATGAGGCTTTGGCTGGCTATTGCGACACTATATCGGTGATTATCAATCCTGATAATTCAGTAAGTGTAGAGGATAACGGGCGTGGTATCCCTGTGGATATACACAAGAAAGAAGGTGTCTCTGCCCTTGAAGTGGTAATGACCAAGATAGGGGCAGGAGGAAAGTTTGACAAGGGGTCTTACAAAGTATCTGGTGGTCTGCATGGGGTTGGGGTATCTGTTGTGAATGCCCTTTCTACGCACCTAACCGCTACTGTATATCGTGATGGAAAGATATGGGAACAGGAATATGAGCGTGGAGTTGCGCTCTATCAGGTCAAAGAAAAAGGCGCTACCGATAAGCGCGGTACTAAAGTTACTTTTCTTCCTGATACGGAGATCTTCCAGCAGACTATAGAGTTCAGTTATGATGTCTTGGCCAATCGTATGCGTGAATTGGCTTTCCTGAACAAGGGAATCCGCATCACCCTAACTGACTTGCGCAATAAGAACGAAAAAGGCGAACCCATAAGCCAAGTCTTCTATTCTGAGAAAGGTTTGGAAGAGTTTATCCAATACTTGGATGGCAATCGTACCCCTATCATCAAAAAAATCATTGCTATGGAAGGGGAAAAGAACGATATTCCTGTGGAAGTAGCTATGATCTATAATGATTCCTTCAATGAGAACCTCCATTCGTATGTCAATAATATTAATACACACGAGGGAGGAACCCACTTGCAGGGCTTCCGTATGGGACTTACCCGTACGCTGAAGAACTATGCTGATAAGTCGGGTCTGCTTGAGAAAGCCAGCAAGGACAAAAAGAATCCTTTGGAAATCTCTGGGGACGACTTCCGCGAAGGGCTTACCGCAATTATCTCGGTGAAGGTAGCCGAACCTCAGTTTGAAGGACAAACTAAAACCAAGCTGGGTAACCGTGAGGTAACCGCAGCAGTCTCTCAGGCAGTATCCGATATGCTAGAGAGTTATCTAGAGGAAAACCCTGAAGATGCCAAAACGATTGTCAATAAGGTAATACTAGCCGCTCAAGCTCGCTTGGCTGCTAAGAAAGCCCGTGAAGCAGTACAGCGCAAATCGCCTATGGGAGGGGCTGGCTTGCCTAACAAATTGGCGGATTGCCAAGACAGAAATCCAGCCAACTGCGAACTTTTCTTAGTCGAAGGGGATTCTGCAGGGGGTACCGCCAAGCAAGGACGTGATCAGAAGTTCCAAGCCATTTTACCACTAAGAGGTAAAATCCTCAATGTGGAAAAGGCAATGCAGCATAGGGTATTTGATAACGAGGAAATTAAGAATATCTATACCGCCCTTGGGGTAACCATAGGTACCGAGGAGGATTCTAAAGCACTTAATATAAGCAAGCTCAGATATCACAAGGTAATTATTATGAGCGATGCCGACGTAGATGGTTCACACATCGCCACCCTCATTCTTACTTTCTTCTTCCGCTATATGCGTGAGCTGATAGAGGAAGGGCATGTGTATATTGCCACCCCTCCCCTTTACCTACTCAAGCAAGGCAAAAAAGAACAATATGCTTGGTCGGACGAAGAACGCGATATCCTTACCAAGGAGTTCTACGAGCAAGCACAAACCAAAGTGACTGTACAGCGCTACAAAGGTTTGGGAGAGATGAATGCCGAGCAGCTAGCCGACACCACTATGGATCCTAAGCACCGTACCCTAAGACAGGTCAATATAGAAAACGCTGTAGAGGCCGATAGAATCTTCTCTATGCTCATGGGTGATGATGTACCGCCTCGCCGCGAGTTCATTGAGAAAAACGCCAAGTATGCCAATATAGATGCTTAATATACCCCCTATTACTCAACTCATACCTCAGCGTGCCCCTATGGTCATGGTGGATACGCTATGGGAATATAGCCCTACCACAGCTGTGGTAGGGCTTACTATCTTGCAGGACAATATATTTGTTCACAAGGACTGCCTTTCCGCCTCTGGCCTTATAGAACATATGGCACAGAGCACAGCCCTACATAAGGGATACGGCTATTATCTTAATCATCAGCTTGCTCCCATGGGCTATATAGGTGCCATCAAGCATATAGAAATATATAAGCTCCCACCGGTGGGAGCTTGTATAAAGACGTCTATAACCATTCTTCAAGAGTTTATGGATGTTACCTTGTTTCGTATAGAAACCTTCCTTGAGGAGGTATGTATTGCCCAAGGAGAGATGAAAACCGTCTTGGCCAAGTAACTACTCTCGGCCGATAAACTTGGGATCACTTAGGGTCTTCATAAAAGCAATAAGGGCTTCTTTTTCTTGTTCGGTAAGGGGAATCCTCCCGCCGTTATCCTTCAGTATAGGGTCTAAATTGGGATAATCCCTTACACCTCTATCAAAATAATCCAACACCTCTTTAAGCGTTGCAAACTGCCCAAAACTCCCATAGGGGGCGGTATATGCTACATTGCGCAAGGAGGGTACTCGAAAGCGATAAAGATCATCTTCACTACCTGTAACACGGCCTCGTCCTGCTTCCTCTACCGTATCGGGGTGTTCAGGAAAGCCTATATTCCTAAAAGATTCGTCGGTAAAGAGCGTTCCCTTGTGGCAGGAGGCACATTTGGCCTCAAAAAGGGCATATCCTTGTTGTTCCAAAGGAGTGAAAGTAGCCGTATGGTCGCGGGTCACATGGTCATACTTGCTATTGGCTGAGATCAGGGTATACATGAATTGAGCGATACTCCCCAGCACTCGCTCAGAGGTAATACGGCTATCCCCATAGGCCTTAGCAAAAGCCTCTTTGTAGTAAGCATCGTCCTTAAGCTTCTTGATAACTTCCAAGAGGGAGGAGTCCATTTCCTCATGGGTAACGATAGGGGTTACAGGTTGTTCTTTAAGATCAACTACCGCCCCATCCCACATATATTGGGTGAGGAAGGCCATATTCTGTATAGGAGGTGTATTGCGAAGGCCTATCCTGCCTGCCACACCCACAGCACGTGGATTTCTATCTCCGTAGGCTTGTCCTCGGATATGGCAGGTAGCACAGGAGATGGAGTTGTCCCGACTGAGGCGTACATCATGGAAGAGTCTGTCGCCTAAGACCACGCCATACTGGGTAGGGTAAGCTGTCTCTATCAGCGGATTTAGTGGAGGAAAATTGGTAGGAATAGCCAGTGAAAGCCTCGGATTGGTGATTTGTTGAGCTTCTTCTTGGTTGTTTTTGTTGCAGGAAGCCAAGAGAGAGAGTAAAAGTATGAAGATTAATATGTTTTTCATAGGAAAAATAAAGTTAGATTTTAAAAAGCCTGTACTCAACTATATTTTAAGTACAGGCTTTAAATAATTAGTATAGTATGAAAGCAATTATTCCACATTAAGAACGGAGAACATACCTGCTTTGTCTAAGGCAGAGCTTTCTGAATTGTCAAAGCCTTTTTGGGCTTTCTGAGGATCATTGATGTCCTTTACAATGATTTTCTTACCTTCAAGGTCTTGGTTACCTCCTATGTTATTAACGAAAGGGAACATATTATTAAGGCTATGCACTACTGGGATTTTTCCATTTAGGGAGATTTTGTTAGTACCATTGATGAGCTTATCAAAATCAGCCTTGATAGTTACCTTAGCGGTAGCTCCGCCTTTAACAGAGAGGTTTTTAGGGAAGTCTAAGGAAACAAAGCGGAAAGCATCTCTATCAATATTGAGAGTTTCATTTTCAATTCCTTTTACTTTTTTGTCTTCACCTATGACCTTAGTTCCTTTGAAAGCACTACCTATATGGATAGAGAGTTCTCCATCTGTGATAGCAGGGAGAGGGTTTCCTTCTTTGTCCTTTCCTGGAGTAGGATTGGAGTACCAGCCTTCAAGTTTTACAAAGCGGTAGCCATTAGCCCATTCCCAGTGCATGATTCCCGAATGCTTAAATTCTCCTGTAAGACGGTAGAAGTTAGGAAATTGGGTTTGGAGTTTTAGGTTGTTAAGTTCTTTCTTTACACCCAAGCCAAATTCTATACCTTTGTAGTCTCCCTCTGGAATATCATTAAGCACGGGAGCCAAGGAAGCTGCATCGGCTTGATTGATTAAGAAACCTCCTTTGTCCAAGTCCTCGGTGTGGTAAGGCACTTTAGTACCATCAGCCTTTACAAGGACTACATTGGTAATTACATACTTTACTTCAGAGAATTTGAGGGTTTGTCCATTGGAAGTGTAGGCTTTGGCACCTCCTGCATCAGTTCCTAAGGTGAGTTTCTCTGCTCCTACATAGTGGTCAAACTGTAGGGTCACCTTTGCTGGAGTTGAATCGTTATTATCGTCTTTTTTACTACATGAAGAGAGTGCGGCCACTGTAGTGATAGCCATGAGGATCGTTTTGATTTTTCTCATTTTTATACAGATTAAATTTTTAAAAATTAAGGTATTTTAGGGCGTGGTTGTCTAACCCTAAGACATCAGGGGAAAAAATATTAGGTGGTTAAAATGAGAATAAAAAGAAATACTCATTCTTTATCTCTTAAAAAATGAGTATTTCTTGAGAGATATCTTCTTAAATAAATTGTGATTATTTTTATACTAATGTCGGTAGATGGCCTCAGCGCATGACAAGGCTACGAACAAAGATGTGGAAAGGTTTTGTTCTGTGGAAATGTACCCTTATCTAAAGTATAGCAAGGGGCATCCTATTGGGAAACAACATTAGGATAATGCTCTTATGTGGATATAAGAGACTTATAGAAAATGAAGAAATTATGCGATAGGAGGGCGCATTTGCTTTTTTATCACTTTATGAAGAAGCAATTGTTCCTTGAAAAAGAAAGCAGGTAGCTCCTCTGCTACAGGTACTATAGAAGCCTCAAAAGAGAAAGGCTGTACCAATACTATATCAATATCCTTGAGGTTGAGGAGCTTATCGGAAGTCTTAGAGGTATCCTCTATGCTTTTTTTCAAATGACACTTTCCGTGGCAGTCCATTTCTTTCTTGTCTTTATTCACACAATAGGCTTTCTCGATAAAGTCGCGATTGATATGGTAATGCACAATAAGAAGCGTCTGCTGAAAGGCTATCAGCAGTATGAGTAAGGATAGGAAGAAACTTACAGTGCGCTTCACAACGGATTCTTTAGTCTATTATTAAGATAGGGCAAAGATACGAATTTTTTTTAAATAAACAAGTCTTGATTTAATTTTTTTTAGCAGTTAGTTTTTACCATTTATCAACTAATTATCAACTACTTATAAATACACTTTATTCCTCTCAATTACTATTTCCAAAAAAATATTTGTTTTTTCAGGAAAAAGCTGTACCTTTGCCCCGAAAAATTACTTCTATATTCTTTAATACAGCATGAAAACTGTGATGGCAAAAATAGTAGCTTTTGTGATGGCTCTTTGCTTGTTGGCCTTACCGCTAACAAGTGAGGCAGCACCTCATGCTTGCCAAAAACAGTCTCATATGACCCATTGCAAAGCTTCCAAGGCTTGCCATAAGGAGGATGTCCCTGACTGCTGTAAAAAGAAAAATGGGACTGCCCCTAAGCATGCTTGCTGCCAAGCAGTGCCTATGGCGTCCTATGCAAGATTGGAGAAGACAGAAGTAATCTCTACCTATCAGCTTGTTAAAAAACAAGTACTTCCTACTATTGTTTCACCTTGGGCTGTGGCGCTTGTAGATTTTCCTACAGAAAGAGCGCTTACGTCCTCTTATAACACTACTACGCTACTGCTGGTGAGGAATATCCCTATCCTCTTTCAGCAATTTCTTTGTTAGCTTATCTAAAGATTTTACTTCTTTTAGGTATTGTGGTTTGCTGTCGCTATAATAGGCATGATTGATTGTATCTGCCTAAAAGACTCTGGCCTATATGTCTAAGAAGCTATAATCTATGTATCTGTCTAAGACGTAATACCTATGTATTTGTCTAAGACGCAATAAATTGCGTCTCTACCATAGTATTAAAAATCAAAAGAAAACTAACAATGAAAAAATATATATACTTAGCATTCCTTATGCTACCTTTCTCCCTATTGGCACAAACCATGGTGCAAGGGAAAATCTCACTGAAAGACGCCACTAGCACCTTTGCCGAAGCGGGGGTGAGTATCTATTGGGAAGATTCTACCATTGGTACTACTACCGATGAGAATGGTCACTTCAAACTATTGTATAAGCCTGAACTCAAGAAATTGGTTATCAGCTATGTAGGTTTTAAAACCAAGGTGCTGACCATTACCGATCCAGTGAAATTTGTTACCACTACTCTTTTGGAGGATACCAAAGAGTTGGATGCAGTAGAGGTAACTGCCGCCAAGCGCAAACCTACCGAACGCCTACAGTTGAGCACCGTAGGTATGGTCAATATCAACTCAGGTGAACTGCTCAAGGCGGCTTGCTGCAACCTCTCCGATAGCTTTGAGACCAGCTCCAATACAGAAGTAGCTGTAGCCGATGCTGTTACAGGTACTAAGCAAATAAAGATGCTTGGCTTGGCCAGTCCTTATCTGTCTCTTACTCAGGAGAATGTACCTAGCATACGCGGCGCCTCACAGGTGTATGGTATGACCTTTATCCCTGGCTCTTGGGTAGATAACATTCAGATTATCAAGGGAGCAGGGAGTGTCATCAATGGCTACGAAAGCATCGCAGGACAGATAAACACCGAATTGGTCAAACCAATACTCGATACACCTATCTACCTAAATGTATATGGCAGTGATGACGGCCGTTTTGAGCTTAACAATCACCTCAATACTAAGGTAAATGATCATTGGCACACAGGCCTTTACATACATGGTAATGCGCGCAACATGCAGATGGACAACAATGGCGATGGCTTTATGGACATACCCACAGGTAGCCAAATCAACCTAATGAACCGTTGGCAGTATGCCAATCCCAATACAGGCTGGATGTCCAACCTCTCCCTACATTACCTCTATGATGATCGCAAGGCTGGACAACTCAGCAGCATAACTATGCCCTCCCTTTGGCAGAGTACCAATAAAATTCACCAGCTCAATGCCTCTGCTAAGCTCGGTTATATATGGGAGGATATGCCTTACCAGAGTTTGGGCTTTCAGGCCGACTATAAGCAGTATGACCAAGATAGTCATTTCGGGCTTAACCAATATGATATCTCCCAGAAGACCATCTATGTAAATGCGCTCTTTAAGTCTATCATATCCAATACCAACCATACCTTTACCACTGGAGTTAATAGTATTACCGATGTGATAGAAGAACGCTTAGGTACGGCTTCTCTTTCTGGGGATTATAACCGTACCGACTTCTCCGCAGGGGCTTTCTTTGAGTATAGTCTTTCGGCAGGAGACAGCTTCGGGCTTACCGCTGGAGCAAGGGCTGACTACCACAATCGTATGGGTGCCTTCATCACCCCTCGTTTCCACTTGCGCTATATGCCTTGGAAGAAGGGAACCCTACGCCTTGCAGTAGGTCGTGGAGAGCGCTTGGCGAGTATATTTTCAGAAAATCAAAAACTCTTCTCTACCGCCAGAGCTATACGCCTTATGGGCACTGACGCTAATAAGACCTATGGACTTTCCCCTGAGATTGCTTGGAACTATGGGCTTTCCTTTACCCAATACTTACCCTTGGGAGGTAGAGATTTAGAGCTAGTGGGCGACCTATATTATACCAATTTTACCAATCAGGTAGTGGTAGATTGGGACAACCCTAGAGAGGTATCTTTCTATAACCTTGCGGGTAAGAGCTTTTCTACCAATTTCCAAGTAGAAGCCAACTATGAAATCCTCAAGCGTACTCACCTAAAGGTAGCCTATAAGTGGTTTGATGTGCAAACAGACTACAACAGTGGCCGACGTACTCAGCCACTCCAACCCAAAGAGCGCTGGATGGTCAATCTCTCTTATGAAACCACACCACATGAGGGACGCCAATGGAAGTTTGACGCTACCTTCAATGCTATAGGTAGCCAACGCCTACCCGATACCTCTGCCAATCCATTGGCTTATCAAATGGGAGATACCGCGCCTAGTTATACCACTACCCAAGCACAGCTCACCCGTGTCTTTTCGCCTATGATAGAGGCCTATGTAGGAGCAGAAAATCTATTTAATTACTATCAAAAACATGCTATCATCGCCACTGATGCCCCTTTTGGCACTTATTTTGATGCTTCTATGGCCTATGCACCCGTGCAAGGACGTATGATCTATGCAGGGTTGCGCTTTAAACTGAAATAAAACAACTTAATATATTTATATTTATCATGAAAAGATTTATACTTTTGGCTCTCTTAGCCCTTACTTTGCCTGTAGTAGCGCAGAGTAAAAATGCAAAAGCACAACTCAATGTAGAAGGTATCTGTAATTCCTGTAAGGCTCGTATAGAAAAAGCAGCCTTGGGAGTAAAGGGTGTCAAGTACGCCCAGTGGAATGTAGATACACACCAGCTATCACTTGTCCTAGACGAGCGCAAGACCTCTACCCACCAAGTACAGGAGGCCATTGCCAAGGTCGGCCACTCCAATAGCCTTCCCGATGGTTCTAGTAAGGTAGAAGCTACCGAAGAAGACTACAACAAGGTAAGCGACTGCTGCAAGTACCGCGATGAAGAGGTAGTGAAGAGTCATCACTAAACCTATCGCATAAGAGAAAAAAGGCTGTTCCCACTTGGAGACAGCCTTTTCTCATTATTTAAAAATCAATCTATTAAGAGCCACAATTAATAAAGAGCACTGGTGTACCATCTTCCTCATAGCCTTCTATATCAAAACCTTCAAAGAAGATATGATCTCCTAAATCCTTATTGGCTAAGGTGTTATGTATCAGCCAAAGCAGCTCTAAAGCACCAAAGGACGCGCCATCTCCTGAAAAGAGTTCAGAGACGATAAGAGCTTGGTAGAGACCATTGGCATCGGGTTCGCCTTCTAAGAGATGTTCGTTGGCAAGTATCTCAAAATCATGGAGTTCGCGCTTGCTCTTGATCCATGCCTCATACATAATCTTCACCTTAGGCGTTTTGAATATGGTACCAAAAGGATTGAAGTTGTTTAGGCTATTTTCCATATCAGAATTATAATCCTTGACAGCCTCCCAGAAAATCATCAGCCCAGGGAAGTGTTCTTGGGTAAATGCCCAATACACTTGGTCTAAAAGACTTGTATTCTGCATAGGAGCATAGTCCTGGCATACATTAGGACGATTGACATCTACCACAGGAGGGTAAGGGATATCCTTTTCAGAGAAAAGTTCCAAGAGGGCAGAGCTATCATTCTCGAGCTTGTACAACATCTCTTGCTCGTATAGGGGCACTATGGTGTAGAAATTTACCTCTTTACCTGTAGGGAGTTTTGCGATGGCTTCCTCCCCTTGCTTATCATCAGTACCGATAAGAAGCATACAAGTAAACTTTGTCCCTTCCAAAGGCTCTCCCGTAGGTACGGTATGCCCCCAAGCCAAGAAAGTATCTTGTTCTATAGGTAGGCGAGAGAGGATTTTAAGCC